>Ga0308013_10001010_pt1 | contig 14162 bp, 16 predicted proteins | sample Neamet181_FD_203131 | JGI IMG/M metagenome (GOLD analysis project Ga0308013, IMG submission 203131) | Marine microbial communities from water near the shore, Antarctic Ocean - #181 | ecosystem: Environmental > Aquatic > Marine > Unclassified | place: Southern Ocean | collected 2014-07-25
GAAGGATTACGACCGGATTTTTACAATGGGACTGAATACACAGTAACTTTCTTATACTGGGGAGCTTCTAACAGTAGGCTTTTTACAGGATATGTAGATGATTTCAGGATCATACATGAGGCACTGTATACATCAACAACATATACGGTACCAGACCCCTCGGCATGGGCTCTGGGTGGAACAACTAGTGTATACACTGGGATGGAGCCAATTGTCTATTTCGTACTATACCCTACTGTAGGATCTGTATATGCGGATCTTACATGGGATGCAGACCCAGATGGATTGTACTATCAGTTGACATATACCGATTCTGTAGGAGCAATAACTGTTGCTACAATAGGTACGGAAAATTTAACTGTAAGGATTGAAAATCTGTTACCAGAAAGTGTTTATACGATAGATTTGTATTCTAGTGCAACTGGGAGCACATACAATCTATTGTTGAGTGAGGATATTACCACTCTCGAAAATACAGTTGCAAATTTCGATACATCTGTATACGAAAATTCAAGTGGAAATGTAGATATCAGTACACTAGATGCTTCCACATTGTCAACCATCTCTACAATATTGAACGATCTATTCATGACATCAGCTACAGTAGTGGTATCGGATTCTTCTGGAGAAGTGTATGAATCAACTTTCCTCAAATTGGACGGTTCTGTAAACATAGGAGACGCCCAAGCTATTTTGATACCATTCGATGCTTCATCGGGAACTGGGCAGAAAGCCACGGTTGTGACTACCAGTGGAGATCCTATTGTCGTATCATTCGACGAAGTAAGTGGTGAAGTAACTGTAGAAGGAACCACCTATGCCATAGGAGAATCTTTCATTCTAGATGGAAAAAGGATACTGGTTTCCGGATAAAAAATAATAATATATAACATTCACTAATAAGATATGTCGACACCTGTACAAGTAGATCATTATAAGGTCTTGGGGGTGAGCAAGACCGCATCCACCGATGAGATCAAAAAGGCATATAGGAAACTAGCCCTTACCAATCACCCTGATAAGGGAGGAGATGCAGAAAAATTCCAAGAAATATCACATTCATACGATATATTATCCGACCCATCGAAAAAAAAGGAATATGACAATAGGGGTAAGGGGATACATCTTAACATGAGAGGAGGAGGGATGGGTATGGACTTCAATATGTTTCCACCAGGATTCCCTCATCATGGGGGAGGGGGGGTGGGGGGTAGTGGTATGGGTGACCTCCTGTCATCCATATTTAAATCGTCTAGACCAGATACAAATCGTACACCAGATATTAAACATACTATGTCTTTATCACTAGAAGATATGTACGCTGGGAAAACATGCAAACTTGCTATATCAAGATCCGTAATGTGCAATGTGTGTAAAGGAGAAGGAGGATCTGGTAAACATGATATCAAATGTACAGGATGTGCTGGAAGGGGGATGAGACATGTTCATAAGGGAAATACTGTGATCAAATCGGTATGTATGAGATGCAAAGGGGAAGGTAACACACAGGGATTTGAAAAGGTGTGTGGATCATGTACATCAAAGGGTTCTATCAAAAATAGAACAGTGGTTGAAGCCAAATTCCTTCCTGGATGTGGACAGGGTTTCAATGTCGTGTTGAAAGGGATGAGTGACTACAGTCTAGGGAAAGAAATAGGTGATGTGATAATTTCCGCACTACAAAAGGATCACACAGTGTTCAAAAGAGCTGGGAGAAATCTGAAATGTAATATCAAGATTACCATCAAAGAAAGTCTATGTGGACTGGAAAGGACGATAAAACATTTAGATGGGAGAATTATCACAGTAAAATCGGACGGAATTACACCTAATGATCATACATTCTCTATCCCAGGTGAAGGAATACCTCGTGGGAGTGGGGCACTAGAAGTAACTGCAATAGTGGAATATCCTGGGAAAATAAAAGAAGAATACAAACAAAAACTGGGTAATATATTGGATGAGATAGCGCGTTCATAGATTGTGAACGCCACCTTACATGACCACGGAATCTGAGAACAAGCCCCACCTAGTCACAACTTCACATTACATCAAACTTTACAATGTCTGCATTTGCCAGTGTTAAAAAGGGAACAGGGAGGAAGAAGTCCACTGTGACCACATTCATTACAACACTTGTGGGAAAACAGATAGCTAAAGCAATGGTAGGCTCCGGAAACAAGGGGGAAGAGAAGAAAGAGGGTGTAATGAAGAAGATGACAGCACGGGAAATTGTTGATTTGAATCGGGTCGACAATATTTTAAATGCTTCTGCACGTCAGGGAGTAATGTCTCCTACTTGGGCTGCTATAATAAAACTAAATTGAATTTGAAAACATTTTTTTACACGAGTAAAAAAGCACAATGGTCTTCGCCATATCGAAGTGTGTTAATATCAACTGTGATATGTACAACTAAGGATAGAAAATCGGGAATTTAATCTTTTATACATATAAAAATACATCGGAATGTCGACTGTTCTTCTGGATACCAAATCAATTACCACTGATGCATTTGCTGGACTTTCCTCAAATGGTGTCACCTACACTACTTCCACTGTTACATGGGTCAATGTGTCTCAAACAAGTGCCACTTTCCGTATCGTGGAATCATCTTCCACCTCGTCGGATATTGTTGTCGCAGCAGGAGCCACCGGAACATACACCGCCACCGGATTGTCCGATGAAACCGCATACACTTTCACCCTTGAACGTTTTGAAGTAGACACATGGATCCAACAGACATCTTCCACAAGCGGGCTCGACCATGTTGAATCTACCACATACTCCAGCACACTGAGTGTTGCCACCGGGTCCACCTCCACCGAAGTGACCTTCAGCAACCCCGGTCTTACCGGAATGACATACAATGTTAGCATTGGGTCTTCTGATGTCACCATCACCGACGATTCTCACGCGACAGCTTTCACAGGCCTAGAACAGGGTGCCACATACACTGTTGTACTTAGCGTCATCGAAAACGGATCGAGCACCGAGCTCGATACTGTTTCTCTCACAACATCTGCCGCAGCTGCCATGGTCCTCACAGGACCCTTCGCATCATATGTTGAACTTGACTGGTCTGCCTCTGTTGACGGATCTGGTTCCAACTACCGTATTGTAGACCGTACATCCTCCGATGACGTTCTTGTAACATCATCGTCTGCCACACTTGCCACCATCCAAGATTTGAACCCCGGACAATCATACAACTTTGTTCTTCAGAGAGAGGAACCCAACCTCTCGTGGTCGGACCAGAGCGAAATCACCACAACCGCATTGACAACATCTTTGAGTATCGCATCTGTAGCATCCAAGACTATCGAAGTATCTTGGTCCAACCTATACGATGGTGCCGAATTTGAACTCTTTTACAATGGAACCGCCAACGGTAAGACCACCGAACTGGTTTCCATCCTGAGAGACCTGGCCCCATCTACCGCCTACGAAATGGAATTGGTGGTTTACGAACTGGGAGAGGCTGTTGGCCTAAGCACCCTGGGGATGACTACCAACGATGCCCTCCTCGGAGGATCCAATGTGGCCATACTAATTGCTGTGATTGTGGCAGCAATTGTCGCCGCAATTGTTGGAATGCAAATGATGTAAATATTTAAGAATAATAAAAAATAATTCTAAAAACTAAACATACCTTTGATGGTATTTATCGTTCAATCTTAACATATTTAATATACTTATACGGATATATAACCAAATACACCTGTAAAGAAACATTATGGATTCTTTAATGGTATTGATAGCGGGAGGACTTGTGGTCAAAAAGTACCTAGACGTACGCGAAGATTCCACCCCCACAACTGAAATAGAAGACACACCACAATTATTGGGAGCACCCGGTGATACTAGAGGACTAGAAACAAATGTCTCTCCATCCACACAGGATATGGAAATCCCCATAACGGCAACAGAAAACCCACCTATTGTGAACATACCGGCTCTACCTGCAGTCTTACCTCCTACAGGACCCACACCCGTAGTCGTAAGACCTTCTCCCCCAGGACCAGCTGGACCCACTGCTGGACCTATCCCCCAACCCCCACCTCGTCAACATAGAGATAACGCACCTCCTAGAAGAGCCCAAGACGGAACAATTGACGAGTACCATCTTCGTACACGATCATCAAATGTTCTTCTTCCTCAATTCGCAGAAAACAATTTCCACAGGGACGAAGATAACACGAATGCTTATTTCCAGGAACAGTTTTACCCCCAGGACACTAGGAATATTACACCAGCTGTAACCAGTAAACCATGGATGAGAGCTCTCGATAATGCGTACAATAAACCCAGGGAAGAATCTCTGGCAGAACTTCCAGTCGCTGCTGACAGATTGGATCTGGTAGGTAATGACATACCAACAAAGATGAGACAGATGGAAAACCAACAAGTTATGCGAACTGTTCCCAGAGAGAGGGAAAGAGAACACGAAACACCAGAAGACTCCCTCAACTTCACGGCCAACGGGGAGGGACGCGGATTCCACCCAGTCAAAAGGTACCATCAATTCTTACTGAGTGACAACGAATTACTCGAACTTGACAACCTTCCTAGGGGTAACTTTGCGGCTGGAGCAGGGAAATCATCCAAACAGTCCATCATGGAAAACGACAACACAAAGAAGGAGATTAACGGTCACCACACCGGACCTGCTTCTGCAGGATTCTTCCACGTAGATGGGCCACAACCATCGTTCGAATTGGATCCGAGTCACGCTGAATCGTGGCAACTTGTTGACCATATCCAAGCAGGACAAAGAGGCCCAGTAGAAAAGACAAGCAACAACTTCGGGAACAAATTCGATGTGGCACATGACGAAGACATCAACACATTTGCAACCAAAGAAAACGCCGGACTTTCCAAGTTCAAGGGTGGACTGAGTGCGGCAAACAACGCAAATTCTGGGGGACAAAAGACATTCAAGAATGCCGATATCTCCACCCCCGTTGTGACAGGTGCTCTCGGAGGAACAAGGCTATCATCCATCTCCAAATCAACTGTCGACCCCAAGAAGAGCATCGAAAATCTCAACAATACAAGCGCCATTGCATTCAAGGCCGGATCTGCTGCCAAGAACAAAGCTTCTATCGCCAAATCCGCGCATATCGATTCCGAAGAAACCTTCGCTGAACAAGAATCTGGGAGGACCAGGAAGGGTTCACTGGGAGCCAAGGCTGTCACATCAGGACAAATGGTTCTCAATGAAAACAAGGAAAGTATCGACTTCAAACCTTTCACATCAGAGAACCTGGTGGCACCCAAGAACAAGGATCTCCCTGCTCACCTCAGAATCCACCCCGTCGCAAACACCACCGCCTTCCAAGGAATGTCCCTCAAGGGCGTCGAAAACAATGTATCAGAAGAGTCCATCAATTCTGCCATTAGGGGGAACATGGTTACAAAGACTGTCAAACAGAACCCTAAACAAGAAGGTTCGGCTGCTGATAACCGTTTATCCACGATCATGAACGATCGTATGAGTATGGCCAGGAAGGGGATTGCTCCTGCGTTGCCCGCAAATCCTTATGTACTGGTGAATAAAATAGCGAAATAAATTTATAATTAATTAATTCAAACACACCCCAATAAGGTGGGGACCATTTGCAACCAATATCATTTATTATTTTTAAACCCTGAGTTTAAGTTCTCCTGGGTTACTCTAGCAATAAGTCCATCGATAGATTTTCCTTAAATTTTTTTAATACTTAATTATTATACATATAATCCATTTTATATTGTTTCCAAGAGATAAAACATTAAGATATGGAGAGACTTTCTCCCCAAATCGTACAAGCCTACTGGAAAGTGTCTGTTGCTCTGGTGACATTTGTTTTCATCACAAGCTACCTTTCCATTAGATGCCATGAAGATGACACATTGAGCCGTACACATGTACTCAAATACTCGGATATGTTGAGATCTGGAGCAGAACACTCTGTCAGAGCAAGCCAGGATTCACAGGCAGTACATGCATTCATAGATTGTTGTATTGCCAAAACAGAAATAGACACTGTTGCCAGCATTTTGACCCCTAAACAGGTCCAGGTCATTTCAAACATAGATATAGTTGAGATGCAGGATTTTGTTAACAGACAACACGAGTCTGCCACACAAATCCTCCTCAAAGAATATATCGAGAAGAAGAAACAGGAAGCCACCACACCCGTCGGAGGATATAGATTAAGAGGCGGTATGTAATTAAAAAATTGTGTTTAAAAATTATTATATTATTTCATCATATATTTATTTGGTGCACTTCTTGGTGCAAGTCTTAACCTTGGTGGCGTAAGTAGCCTTCACATCCTTGTAGAAAGTGGTACCCTTCTTAAGAGGGATAAACTTTCCAGAGTACTTGGGGAGCTTGTATGTTTCTTTAACACTGGCTCTCCATGCTACGAGAAGAGGAGACTCCTTCTTGGAGGCAACAACACTCTTCTTCTTAGACACGATAGATCCAGCCTTGTTACGCTTAAGGTCACTCTTCTTGAGGCCACCAGAAGTGTGCACGGCATTTCCATGCATTACGCTAGCTCTGGAACCGACTGTCTTCATTATATACTTTGGTAATTATCCTTTGATAAACACATACAATATAATAAATAGCGAAGATTACACAATATAATGTTTACTTACGATATATCACAACAATGTTGTCATTCGTACTCGTATTTATAGTATTCTACGCCATATTGACAAATAGATTCTACCCATCTATACGACCCAGGCTGGAAAAGATATCGGGAAAAGGTCTCATCGCATTCCCAACACAACTAGTTGCATCATGGATACTGGTGACAAACACACTATTCCCCATGCAAGCAGTCATGAAAGCCAGACAGTCGGGTTGGGTTTTAGATTCATCATTATCTGCTATGGCACTTGTACTGGGGATAGCTTTGGGTTTTATTGCAGAAATTGATGCAAATTAAATAATTATATTTATAACCATAAAAACATAGAAGACAATAGGTTACTGCTACCATCCATTGTTTCATTTTCAAAACCGGGATTATTAAAGGGAGGAACATCTGTCGACCCCGTGTTACCGGTAGACTGTTGAGTCTCACCATTGACCAATTCATTTAGTGAAGTTCTCCATGACCCCATCTCCGTTACGGCCTTGTATGTTATCATGGAATTGATCAATTGAAGAACCTTGTCATAATTTTCACCATAACCATGGATCTCGATTTCGGATGAAACCTCCTTTTCTAGATTTTTTAGGTGTCTCAGCTTTTTAAGAAGATCCGCAACAACACTATCAATATCTTGGAAATTTACTACACCATTTCCTTTTTCTCTCAAATAAGCCTTAATGCTACTATTCTCTTCATCAAGTTTTTCGACTAATATCGGGTCATACCCAGGAGAGTCTTCGTTTAATTTTAAAAGAGAAACAAGCTTGGCTTTATTATGTCTTAATTTCAAAACTTGTTGACTAATCTCTTCAGTTTCTATCATACTAAGATGAATTTTGTCGATCTTTTCATTTAATGTCTTGTTCTCAGAATCTAAAGCAGAAGTGGTAAGTTCACATGCAGATATCTTTTCTTTAAGATCTTTAAGATTTACTTCACACGCTTCACATTTTTCACATTCATCAACGATATTTTCAAACGGTGAAGGTGTTTCGATCGGATCAACTGGGGAAGGTGTTGAATCACCTTGTGAAGGTTGTGAAGGTGGAGAAGGTACACTCTGCGGAACAGTTGGTTCCGACACATCCCTTCCTGATTTAACATCCAGTGTAGCTTTCCATAGAAAAACGTTGTTCAAATCGCTGTCCATACTGGGTCATACAATGTATAAAAGATTTAAAATACCATACGCGTATTTATACCATACAAAAATATGTATATTGGTGGCATATACATTACAATATGAAACTATTTACACTTGCCTGGCTGGTACTCTCTGCAAATGCTGAAGAATTTCGAGTAAAGGTAGGGTCAAGTATTAATTCTGTACTGGAAAAGGCAAACCCCGGAGACACGGTTATTCTAGAAGATGGTGTCCACAAACAAGACATCAAATCTGTCAGAGATGGAAAAGCTGACAATTATATTACAATTAAAGGAAGCCGAAAGGCAATCGTAAACGGTAATAAAGATTCCAGGATGATACAAATCAATCATTCATATATCCAATTGGAAGGATTTACAGCAGATGGGAAACAAGGATCAGGGGATAAAGTAGATGATTTTGTAGACAAGGGTGTTTATGTACTTGGGACAAAAAAGCCAGAAATTATTCGGGATGATAAAGGTGAATATGAATCTTCAATCGATGGGTTCAAGTTGACCAACGTCCATGTTCTAAACTTCGGAGGAGAATGTGTAAGACTAAGGTCTTTCATCACAAATGCGGAAGTTATGGGAAACATGATCGAAAACTGTGGGGTGCATGACTTTCAGTTCCCATCATCTACAGTTAACGGAGAGGCGATTTATGTGGGCTGTAGCAGCAACCAATGGATGGACGGTAAAAATTCTAAACCCGGACCAGACCTTACTAAATACATCCATATCCATCACAACGAAATCATCCCGAGGGGGAACGAATGTGTGGACGTTAAGGAGGGAACCACGATGGTATTGGTCGAATACAATATCTGTTCGGAACAACTTGATGAAAACTCAGCAGGATTGGATAGTCGAGCAGACAACGTTATCTTCAGGTACAATGAGGTATTCAATGTTAAGGGAGCTGGTGTAAGAATTGGTGGCCATACCATCGATGGGCACACATACGGGGAAAACAACGAGGTGTATGGAAATGTGTTCTTCAACACAGCATACTCTAGTGTAAAAACGCTTACAGGGTCAAAACATATCATGTGTGAAAACACGTGCAGGGATAAATGTTCCATTGCCGGGTCTATGTCAAAGTCATACACGAGCATTGATAACAAATGTCCATCCTCTTCCAAAATGATAGACCCAGTGTGGACAACCCCAGGAAAGATTCTTGACATTATTGACGAAATCAGGGGAAATGGAGAAGAGGAACAGGATGCCAATGAAGGGCCAAAGATGCTGATAGAAGACGAAGAAAACGAGAACAACGACAAAAAGGTCGTTAAATCCGACACGAAATGTTCCCCTGTCAAGATCAAGAGTGTAAAGGCATCTGACCACGACGGGAATACCCCTCAAAATGCCATAGATGGAAAGGCAGCTTCTAGGTGGTCGACAGAGAAGATAGGATCATGGTTGGAAATGGAACTACAATACCCTAGCAAAGTAGACTCTGTCGAAATGGCATTCTACAAGGGTGATACGCGTCAGCAGTACTTTGATGTTTACGGAAACGGCGAACCACTCATCAAGGAAGCCAAATCTTCAGGAAAAACACTCGGCCTGGAAAGATTCATAATCAAAAATCCTAAAGAGGTCACTAAGGTCACCATCTTCGGTAATGGGAATTCTAAGAATTCATGGTCTAGTCTTACCGAAATCATAGTGTGTGGGGAAAGTGATACTGACCATACAGACCACGACTCTCCAGACGAAGATCAATGTGAAACTAAGCGTCTAGACATCAAGGGTGTGTCAGCATCTGGTAGCGACGGTAACTCCCCGGAGAACGTATTAAAGGAGGACAATAATAGGTGGAGTTGTAAAGAATTCCCATGTGAGCTTATATTTTCACTCACTGGAGAAGAGGATGTAAAGGAAATGTCATTCGTCGTGTATAAGGGAAAGGACAGAATTCAATATTTCGACGTAGAAGTTGAATTAGAGTCTGGGTGGGTAACAGTTATACAGGATGGATCCTCGGTAAAGAACAATGGTCTGCAATCTGTTGACATCAATGTGTCTAATGTGAAATCTGTGAAATTTATTGGATACGGATGCGACGTCACAGACTGGAATTCCATCAATTATGTCCAGTTGACAGGGTGTAAGTACAACGAATAGGTGAAAAGATCCTGGTAACTGACAGATGGGTCTAGAAGGGTTAAAAAAAATATTTCATATTGTTAAGATGGATTCTGATTACAAAGGAGAGGATCTTCCTTCTAAACTATTTCAGTGGCAACAATCTCTTAAAAATTTAATAGATGGTCCTATATGTGATAGAATAGTATGGATATGGGATCATGAAGGAGGTCAGGGAATTTCCAAATTTTGCAAATATATGGATTACCATCATAACACGGTAACCATGTTTGGATATAATTTTAAGGATTTTACACGTATAGTATATGAAAATGCACATAAGAGATGTTATCTTTTTGATTTAACAATGTCTAAACCAGACTTCTTTTCCAATTCTCATTTATATGACTGTGTTGAAGATATAAAGGATGGTAATAAGGTCACGATGAATCCACCACACGTAGTTATTTTTAGCAAATATAAACCAGATATAGGAAGTTCATCTATTGATAAATATAGTATTTATCTCTTGAAGAATGGCGTCCTCAATTATTATCGGGAAGACCAACTTAAGAAGTAAAGATCCATCAATACAAATTTGGCGTTTTAAAAAAAAGCAAGAGGTTTATTTATCTACACATCGTCACGGGGTAGGTACTATAGCAGCAGCCAATGTAACCGATGCACAACTTGCCATACAGGCTCCAAGACCAGTGTTGCATGCAACTGCGGCAGCAGGAATAGCGGCCCCCGCAGAAACTGTACCAAATACTAGACCTGCTCCCGGTGCCTATTATTAAAAATTAAACTTTGACACATACCCTCTGTCGATCCAATTCTATACGATCAATCTCCTCCCCAATAAGTTTCTTGTACATGTACATCAGATACACTGTGAAGAAAAGCATATGAACGCTACACGCAATTCTATAAACACGCACATCAAAAAACATACTTATCACCACTGAAAATGCTAAAAACATATTTATCAGTACGAAATTCCTCCAGAATGACCACAACGTCTCTCCTCCTCCTTCATATCTGGCCTCATCAACCATCACATGTGTTTCATCGATAGACATCATCGGCATCATGGTAAAAAATAGTTGTGATGAGAGGGGGGATTATAAAAATTTACAAATAATAATAATGTGTTACATATGCATACACTTAATATGGTGACGGCACTTGCATTGCTAGCATTTATGCAAATTGGAAGCATATTCCCCATACACATGGATTATGTTGCAAAAAGAAGATCATCTACACCATTTACACGTCGGTCATGCGCCGACGGACACGTAGCCCTCAGGTGTACCGAAGATATACATTGTCCCAAAGGGAGTAGATGTTATGTGTCTCTGGAATTCCCAGAATCGGCTGGTGTATGTGTCGTCACATATGATAGCAAATTTGTACTGCAGAAGATAGACAAGATTTGGGATACTTGATCCACAATATGTAAGAAAACGCCTTTTATATTTAACAAGGGGATGGACAATAGTCATCAATCCTTTCCGAAATTATCCGGTATATATATCTCTTTGCCATCAACATACTCATTATATGTCCCCTGGATGTCATATATATAATTGTTTATATACTTTTCATGATCAGTTACAGGATATTCTCGACTCCATTCTTCCATAAGAAACGGATCTATAACACTAGACGCACTCTCTGAGTATGATGTCCCATTACATGAATCTATCATGTGAGCGCATATTCTGGCGATCTGCCCTTTATTCTCTGCAGGACAAAATGTAACGCCACGTAACGTACTTCTTCCAAATTTGGTGTTAGATCTATAATTATTCAAACCTTTATCCACTATCAACAAATTGTTCAGATCCCACACCATCTTTTTTGGTAACAGACTCCTGGGGACCACATGTTCTATAGAAACCCTAGATACGGGTATCATCAGATTAGTATACCCATCTCGATACCAATTCCCCTGTCCACCGAATAGAAAACGCAATACTACTCTTGCTATCGGTTTACCCATCAATAGTACCATTGTATATATATCATAAACATTTTAAAAGAGTATTAAAAATTAGTGTTTATTATTTATTATTGTATCCAGAATTGCCTTGGAACATCGATGCCGAAGCAAAGCCAAGTTTTTATAGTGCGGACACTTTTTATAGTGCGGACACTTTCTTGAATATATTTTAAATCTTTTTTATTTAGTTTTTAAATGCAACCAAAACAATACAAACGAAAACACTTAGATAGTAGTTTCCAATGGTCACACTATTAGAACCATTACTGAAGAAATCGTCCGAAGATTCGTCCAAAGATTCGTCCGAAGGTTCGTCGTCGGAATCCGTTGTACTCCTTGTGTACACACCATCCTGTGGGCAAGTTTCTATATCCGAACATATAAGAACTATCCCGTACAATCCTGTAGTATATGAATCATATTCATTAGGATATATACGTTTGAGACCAATTACGTATCCATCCAGATCACACGATTCCGTGTCCCAATCATCGTCAGATTCACTTGAATCTCCCCAAGTTCCAATTTCCACGTGACGACCACTAGACGAAAATCCTTCAAATCCACCACCCCTGAATCCTGATTCCAGTCCGTGAACACGATGTATCCCACCTTCTGCACACGTAGTAGTCTTTGTTTCAGAATAAGCAGTCGGGTTGTTTAGGTCCGAAATGTATCCATTCGAACACTCGAATTTTATATCCTCGACGTCATCTCCATAAATGGTTAGACATGTAATATATCCACCGTCTCCACAAACTTCGGCAATAGAAGCTCCTCTATAATACGGCCCTGTTATTCCGTCTGGTTGAAGAGCAGCGTCACCAAACAGATATGACGTGTGTTGGTTCTCCTCTGCATCAATACATTCTTGTCCATTTCCAAAGACACACAAAACAAGTGTAACAACGACAAGAAGGTTGAATTTCATGTTTTATAGTTGTTGTGCTTGAGTGGGCTGGGGAATGTTGTGACCATGTGGGGGTGTGATCCCATCAATAAGATAAACATCCCACAATAACGAAACCCGGGAAATATAATATTAAATATTATATTAAATATCAATTATAAGATTACACAACCACACATCCACACACAACAATAAGCCACCATGAAATCACCAATAATCTTCTTCGCTTCTATCCTCTTTGGATCAAAGGCTGCTCAAGGGACAGGACTACAGTATGAACATAAAATGTCTTTTGGCACCAGTGGGAGATGGCTGACGGTGTTCTGGAATGACGGAGATGGATACGAATTATCGTACGGGAGTGTTCGTTTTGAATTCGATGACACTGGGAAACTTACCGAATCCCTAGTCGGAACCACAAAGTATCAATTGGATGAGACTTCAACGTCTTGTAATGTACCTGATGGGGTGTTTCCGATCAGCGGGATCATGGAAGTTCGTGGATCGGATGAAAGTTCATACACGTGTGAAGAGTGCTACGAAGTGATGGAAAAATCGTGCACTTCTGGGATCCAGCAGATATGTGATTACGCTCCAGGAGTCTCGGACAATAGCCCGTCTATATTCAATAGTTGGTCGAAGAACGCATTCGCAATTATGTGTGAAGCATACTATTCGGCATGTGAATTCGGAAGGGTAGATGTAGAGTGTGATATGACATGCTCGGATGCGGATGTAAATGTACTCGAGCCAGTTACATGTAGCGAATATGAACACCCTCCCGGATATATTGGGTGTCATTCGATGGAAGACACCCAGGCCCAGGGTACCCCTATTCCACAGGGGGCTATGAGCTCTGACATATGCTCAAACATATGTTCGTCATCCCCCTTTTACATGACATTCAAGGGGAACCTATGCCAGTGTGTCGATAGTTTTACTGGGACAGCCCGTGAGGAAGGTTCATGTATCACGGCTTGTAAGAACACGCCCGGAGAATTTTGCGGAGGGGACAACTTGGGTGTATCTTTGTACGAAAACATATGAGGAAGTAAAACTTTATATATAGGGTACGGTAAACAATATATACTAATGTGATTTGAATAATAATTTAACATGGCTTGAAAGTGTGCGCACTATAAAATACTTGGCTTTGCTTCGGCATTGATGTTCCAAGGCGATTTTAGCGAGGTTCCATATGGTGGAATAAAATATAATATTATTATTTTAACAGCATGGACTTCACAAAATATTTCAACATCGATAATGGGTGTGTGATATATTACAATAATTTTATCAACAGACCGGATGATGTATTCTCAGAACTTTCTAGTCTAGACATTCCT
>Ga0308013_10001013_pt1 | contig 14146 bp, 14 predicted proteins | sample Neamet181_FD_203131 | JGI IMG/M metagenome (GOLD analysis project Ga0308013, IMG submission 203131) | Marine microbial communities from water near the shore, Antarctic Ocean - #181 | ecosystem: Environmental > Aquatic > Marine > Unclassified | place: Southern Ocean | collected 2014-07-25
CAATTAAATATAACGACCAAGGCGCTGATGAGATTGTCTTCTACGACATTGCAGCAAGCACAATTGATGGGTTTGTTTCTAAGACATGGGTTGAGCAAATTGCAAAAGAAATTAATATACCTTTTTGTGTGGCTGGTGGCATTACATCAATTGAAGACGCAAAAGTTATACTAAATTCAGGTGCTGACAAAATATCAATAAATAGTCCTGCTATAAGCCGACCAGAGCTTATTAGCGAGCTTTCTAAAGAATTTGGGAGTCAGTGTGTGGTTGTTGGCATAGACTCTCTATACGTGGGTAATAATTATGTTGTTTATGGAAAGACTGGTAATGAGAAAACAGCATTTAACACTAAATTAAAAACAAAGGATTGGATCAAAAAGGTTCAAGAATTAGGGGCTGGTGAAATCGTATTAAATTGCATGGATCAAGATGGTGTGAAAAATGGATACGATATTGCTCAACTTAGAGAGATGCTAGCTGAGTGTAATGTTCCTTTAATAGCTTCTGGTGGAGCAGGTTCCATTAATGATTTTATTGATGTCTTTAAACAAACTAATGTAAGCGGCGCACTCGCAGCGAGTGTATTTCATAAAAGTATTATTAAAATTAATACTCTTAAAAAAAGCTTGAAAACAGAATTAATCAACGTGAGGTAATAATGGAATTAGATAAAATTAAATGGAATGAGCAAGGATTAATACCTGTCATCATTCAGGACAAGACAACGCTTAATGTTCTTATGCTAGGGTATATGAATCTTGAAGCAATACAGATAACAACTAAATTAAATGAGGTTACATTTTTTAGTAGATCGAAAAATAGACTTTGGACCAAGGGAGAAGTGTCAGGAAATAAACTACTTATTGATGAAATGAGCCTTGACTGCGACCTAGACACGCTACTAATAAAAGCTGAGCCATTAGGACCTACTTGTCATACTGGAACAAAATCTTGTTTTAAAACAGAAGACGAGTCCACACTAGGCATGATCGACGAATTAGAAAATATTATAAAAGACAGAAAAGAGTTTGGTGCAACTAACTCTTACACGGTTAATTTATTCACAAAAGGTGTTAAAGAAATAGCTAAAAAGGTAGTGGAAGAAGCCGGGGAAACATCGATAGCCGCTGTAACTAATGATGGAAGATTGGTAGACGAGTCAGCTGATCTAGTGTTTCATTTATTGGTATTACTAAACTCTCAAGGATACTCAATGAATGATGTTTTGAGCGAATTAAAAATAAGAAGTCTTAATCAATAGACTTATATTCAATATAATCAATTAGCAACCTTCCTCTATCCGGATCTTCTAAATTTGAGCATGCTTGGTTCTGGCAAAACATACTTGTATCTACCCCTCCGCTAGAATCATAATTTCCTCCAGAAGCAACATTTAAGATCAAAAAAAACTCCTCATTAAATGGATATGAATAGTTATTAAAAGCTGTGGAGTTAGATGTTTCATAAAAGAATGGAGTCTCTTGAGTGTCGAGATACATTTTTATGGCATTCTCAGTCCATTCAAAGGTAATTGAATGAAATTTATCATGGAAGTTAACGCTCATTGGCACAGATTCTGTTTTATTAATAAACTGACCATTAGTACTATTGCCAAAATGAATAGTAGAACCAACCTCATTAGCAACACGTCCTTTGGCTTCCATAACATCTATCTCACCATCAACAGGCCAAGATTTAGTACCCTCAAGAGTTCCTTGGGGAAGAAACCAAACAGCTGGCCAATGACCAGATCCATCAGGAACCTTGAAGCAGACTGTTATGGTTGATGGATTTTTGAATATTTTCTTACTTGAAGTAATAACTCTTGCTGAAGTATGAGGCCAAGTATAAGAGCAACTTTTATCAAAGCAATAGGGATCTTCAAATAGTGTTGCCGCATTATAAATAGGTTGAATTTTTAAATAGCCATCTTCTATAAATAAATTTTCGGTCGTGTTTGTGGTTGTATTGTAATTCTTCGCATAACCATTTCCGGGACCGGTGTAATACTGAAGCTCTTCATTGCCCCAGCCAGAGACCCAAGAACCATCACTTGTATTAAAACCATTTCCCAGTTGATAGGTAAATAAATCTGAATTAAAGGTATTTGTACTAAATTCTTCAATCCAATATTCAGAAGAGTTCGATAGAGGTTCTTTGCAATATGAATTCTTAATCTCATCATAGATATTAGAAGTTGAAGAGCTAATCACATCAACTTCAATGCTCTTTACAGAATTTGTTGAACCAGCTTGTCCCAGACAAGTAAGAGTAAAGGTATAAATTTTTACATTTAAAAGGTTTATATCTTCAGTGCCATTGGTAGATTTAGAGCCTACCCAGTCATTTGTTGCCGTGCAGGTAGATGAGTTGGAAGATGTCCAAGTTAAAGCTATTGATGTGTTTACGACAGCAGAATAACCAGATGATGTAAAGGTATTAATTACTGGATTTTGAATAGAGAGAGCCTGGGAGGGAGTTGATCCACCTCCGCATGAAGTAAGACAAAATAAAGCTAAAAAAGATATATATATACGATTAGACATTCAAAATAAATAATACATAACTTTTACGAGATGATGAGCTCTTTATTTTGGTATGGTGAAATTTTTTGTCATCTGCTTGATTTCTTTTCTCATTATTATCAAGGCAATTAAATTAGGAAGAGTAACTAAAGGTCCAATAATATAAGCTATATTCCAAACAACTTCAGTATCAATTATTGAAGCAGCAAAAAAGCAGGCAACATAAACCAATCTATACCAAATAACACTTTTTTCTCCGAAAATATAAGCAGCAGACCTATCTCCATAGTAAGACCATGCTATAGCTGTAGAAAAAGCAAATAAAAGCAAGCCTATGGCTATTAGATATCCACCGTAAACACCAAGAACCCCTGATTTAAAAGCTGCAGCAGTTAACTCAGCAGAATGAATCAAAGACTTACCAGATACTTTAATGTTTGTATTTTTAATATCCCCGTTATCAACAAAAAGAGTGCCGTTATATAAATCCAATTTATCGTTCGAGTTGTGAAAGATAGTCTCCTCTGCAATAGAGTTTTTATGAATAATAGTAAAGTTATTATTTAGCGCAACTCCATTTTTAACAAATATATCACCTGTAAATCTCTCAACTTCAGATGTATTGTTGTTAATAAAGTTTCTAAGATTAGTTACATCGGCTTCAATACTTTCATCATACTGTCCGCTTATGACTGCAGTAGAGGTCCTGTCAAAAGTATTCTGATGTTTTTCAGACCATGCTCCTGATGAAAGAATTACTAAAGCAGTAATAGAGCAAACAATAATAGTATCTATAAAAGGCTCTAATATTGAAACAATGCCCTCTTCAATTGGATCTTCTGTCTTTGAAGATGCGTGAGCTATAGGAGAAGAGCCTTGACCAGCCTCATTAGAGAAAGCCCCTCTAGCAACTCCTTTTTGGAGAGCTAACGCAAAGTTAGCACCAAGAAAGCCCCCAACAGCAGATGAGCCTGTAAAAACCTGAGAAAAAATTAATTGAAACGATGGAATGATATTTTCATAATTATCTAAGATAACAATCATCGAACCGGTAATATAAATAATCCCCATAGTTGGAACTAAGGCACTAGCAATTTTTGCAATTCTCTTAATACCGCCAACGATAACTAACAACAATAAGACTGATAAAATCGAACCGGTGATAATAGGTTTTATTGAAAACTCAGAATCCATAACTTCAGCTATGTTGTTAATTTGAGGCATATTGCCTGTTCCAATAGCAGTCAACATCATTAAGAAAGCAAAAACAATTGCAAGCCACTTCATACCCATTCCATGTTCTATGTAATGAAAAGGGCCACCTGAAATAGATCCATCAGGCAAGGTTGTCCTATACTTATGAGCCAGTGAAACCTCAACAAACTTTGTTGTCATCCCGACAATAGCGGTTATCCACATCCAAAAAATTGCAGCTGGTCCACCTATCCATATTGCAAGACCGACTCCGCCAATATTACCCGTTCCAACAGTCCCCGAAAGAGCAGTTGTTAGTGCTTGGAAAGGAGTTGTTTCGCCTTTTGTGGTCTTTTTAATATACTTACCACTTAAAACTCTCCACCCATGGGCAAAGAATCTAAACTGAGGGAAACCAAGATAAAATGTGAAAAAGATGCCTGTTCCAATTAATAACATTGGAAACCATGGAGCACTTCCTATATAGCCATCGAGATAAATTAAAAAGTTATTAAATTCAACCATGATCTTCTACTTACTTTGATGCCAGGCATCTAGTTCGTTATAGCCGCCGATAGAAACACCATCAACTTTTATCTGAGGAAATGTTCTTGCTGTTGGAAACATATCAAAGAATACATCTCTAGAGAAATCAACATCTAACTGCTTATAAGAGTATTGAAGGCCTTCTCTTTCACATAGAGATTTTGCTTTATCGCAATATGGACACGAAGTTTTACCGAATATTTCTATCATAAAAAGCCTTATAAATTATTTAATTAATTATAGACATAAAAATCTTAAAAAGCATTTTTAAAATTTTTATGTATTTAAATTTACACGAAACACATCAAAGTATAGACTGAATTTATCAACAAATAATTTAATAAAAAATGTCCTTATTCGATCTAAAAAATAAATCAATTCTGATAACAGGCTCATCAAGAGGTATTGGCAAGGCGATAGCTCATCAATCTGCAGTCCACGGAGCTAAAGTGATTATCTCGTCAAGAAATATAGACGCCTGTGTAGAAACAGCAAATGAGATTAATGAAAGTATAGGTAACGAAGTAGCATTTCCAATAGCAGCCAATATCAGCCACGAAGATCAATTAAAAAATCTTGTTGAAAAGACTATGGAGACATTGGGAGGTATCGATTCTCTCGTTTGTAATGCAGCAACAAATACTTATATGGGCTCTATGCTTGATATGTCAAATGATCAATTTACAAAGGTTATGAATAATAATATTAGATCTAATCAAATACTATGCAATCTATGCTTACCTCATATGGTCGAAAAGAGAGATGGGACAGTAATTATAATCTCCAGTATTGGAGGTATTAAAGGAAGTGCATTACTTGGAGCTTACAATATATCAAAAGCTGCAGATATAATGATAGTTAAAAATATAGCTGCTGAATTTGGATCTAAAAATATTAGAGCTAATTCAATAGCTCCTGGATTAATTAAGACTGATTTTGCAAAAGCTTTGTGGGAAAATCCAGAAATATGTAATGAGGTCTTGAAGACATGCCCGATGAATCGTATTGGGGATCCAGATGAAGTTGCAGGTATAGCTGTGATGCTTGCCTCAAATGCTGGAAATTATATCAACGGCCAAACAATTGTTGTTGATGGCGGAACGACTATAGCCTAATTGACTGCTTTAGCTCACTGAATAAATAATTCAGTACATGCGACTCATTAATGGACGAGACTTTATAAAAATCAAATCTCAGCTGGTTAAGGTCATTTATTACATTAGATATTTTTAGCTTATTAAACTCTGCATTGTTAAATAATTTATAAGAACCGCTCAGCTCATTGGCTGTAATCTTAGATTTCAATAGTATTTTGAGGAATTCAACTAAATAATTTATTTTTTCAACCAGCTTTAGATCGAGGTCGTTAACTAGTTTTATGGATTGCGATTGATCGACTTTATTATTTAAAAAATCATTAATAACCTCAATAAAATCTTTAAATTTATTCTGATCATTATTCCGAATATCTTCAAGAATATTAAATGGCGTGGCAAAGCTTGGAAAATCTAAAGCTGTATAGTCGCTAATGCCAGTTTCTCGAAGCCAATCATCTGTCTCCTCTACGCTTATATTTTTAATATTAATAATCTGACATCTGCTATAAATTGTTTCTTTAAAAACCTTTGGCCTATTTGAAGTTAAAATAATGTATGAAAAAGAAGCTGGCTCTTCAAGAGTTTTAAGTAAAGCATTCTGAGCCGCCTCATTCATTGAATCTGCGTTATGGATTAAAACAACTTTATTTTTAGAAATTGATGGTGTTAAAGATAAGAAGGTTATAACGTCCCTATTGCCCTTTTCGTCATCCCAATTACCAGATCTCCTGCTTATATCGTTAATCAAAACCTTATCTTTATCTAAAATATAAAGATCAGGATGATTTGAAGCTTCGATAAGACTCTTATGATCAGCAATATTTTTATCATTAGAGTTATTTAATAAAATGTCTGCTGCTATTTGTTTTGCAAGTATATTTTTACCAATACCTGAAGGCCCATTAATTATTATTCCATGAGGAAGATTTTTAAAATTTATAGAATTATAAGAATCTTTTAACCATTTACATTTATCAATAATCATAATAATTTATTTACATATTCTATAATTTCATCATGAACATCTTCTATAGTCTTAGAGGCATCTAATACCTTTACTCTTTCAGGGTCTGATTTGGCTGCTTCCAAGTACCCTTCTCTAACATTATTAAAAAAATCTAAACCGGAAGATTCGATTCTATCTTTAACATCATTAACCTTTCGTGAAAAACCATCTTCGACACTTATATCTAGTAAAAAGGTAATGTCAGGTGCTGGACAATTAATAAAGGAGATAAGGGTGGTAATGAAATTTAAAGAAAGATCTCTGCCATATCCCTGGTAAGCAATTGAGGCATCGTAAAACCTATCAAATAAGATAAAATCAAGATTAGAATCTAGTACCTTTTCTTTAATAAGTTGTGCTCTAGAAGCAAACATCAGCAAAAGTTCTGCCTCATCAGCAAGCCCATCAGATGAATTAAGAAGAATATCTCTTATTTTTTCACCTGTAATAGTTGAACCTGGCTCTCTTAATATTTCAGTTTTCAAACCTCTATCTTTTAGGTGCTCATTAAGCATGTTGATCTGTGTTGACTTGCCAACACCCTCTATACCTTCAAAGCTTATAATTTTCATTAATTTAATCCTAATTGCTTAATCATCATTCGATGTTCTTTATATGTTTTTGAGAAATGATGTGATGTTGGCGAATCCGCCACAAAGAATAGATAATCGCCTGGCACACTTAAAACTGCTGCCTCAATAGATGAGATTGAGGAAAAAGATATTGGTGTTGGAGGTAGTCCTTTAATCATATAGGTATTATGCAAATTATCTTTGTTAAGAATATCAGATTTTTTAATATCACCATCAAAATTTGGCATTAGCCCGTAAATAATTGTTGGATCAGCCTGCAGTCTCATACCTAAAACCATTCTTTGGAGAAATACACTAGCAATTATTTTCTTTTCTTCGTTGTTACCAGCTTCTTTTTCTATAATAGATGCAAGAATAAGGGCATCATATTTGCTCTTTAAGGGATTATCTTTGGGCTTAAGTAGCCATAAACTTGATAGTAGCTCATCCAAGAGCCCATGACTGGACTGCAAAACAGATGATGCCGAGATTCCTTTTTTGTAGAAGAAGGTATCAGCAATAAGTATTCCTTCTTTAAATGGGTAATCTGTAACAATACAGTCAAGATATTTGCAATCTTGATTAAAATATGAGGATTCAAGATCTTTTTGTAGATCAAATATATTTGACCCTTCTCTTATAACTATTTTATGGCTTACTGTATTGCCAGTAACGAATAGACCCACCATCTCAGCAATAGATTTATTAGTTGATTCATACTCACCCTGCTCAAAAGAGCTAATATTCATAGTAGAAAGATGAATCCTAAAAAATATTTTATTAATAAGAGATTTAGAAGAAATCTTCTCAAATCCCGAATCCATTGAATCACCCTTTTCTAAAATTATAATTGAATCATTGGAGATATTGATTGAATTAATAAATCCGAAGTAAGGACCCAGAAATGATAAAAAGACTGCTGAAATAATTAAGATAATTTTATAAAATGACATAAACTTATGATGAGTTTAAAAAAAATTCCTGAAGAACATTTTTTAAATGAATAACAGGAATTTTTATATGACGCTCTTTAAGTAAAGAGCTAGCTATTGAAATAAAGGCTACAAATATAAAATGTAGCCTCAACTTATAAATTATGAACTAGAGTTAATGTAGGCTACTGCCTCATTGACTGTTGAGATTTTCTCAGCATCTTCATCCGCAATTTCAAGATCAAACTCTTCCTCTAAAGCCATTACTAATTCAACTGTATCCAGGGAATCAGCACCAAGGTCATCTACGAATGAAGAATCATTCTCAATGGTCTCTATTGAAGCGCCAAGCTGGTCACTTACTATTTTCTTAACTCTATCTTCTATACTCATAAAATTTCCTTAATAAAAAAAGTAGGTAATTATACATCTTTTCAGTGCACAAATAGAACCTAATTATTAATACATAAAAAGGCCGCCATCAACAGATATGGTTTGGCCTGTGATGTAAGAAGCATCATTACTGGCAAGAAAGACCGCTAGATCTGCGATATCCTTAACATCGCCCATTCTTTGAAGTGGGATGTCTTTAACTAATAAGGATTTTGCTTCTTCTGTTAAAAAAGATGTCATATCAGTTTCTATAAAACCTGGTGCAATAGAGTTAACAGTGATACCTCTAGAGCCTATTTCTTTAGCTAAAGATTTTGTAAAACCGCCAAGACCTGCTTTTGCAGATGAGTAGTTGACCTGACCAGGGTTTCCCATCAAGCCTGAAACAGATGATATATTGATAATCCTTCCGTATCTATTTTTGATCATATTCTTAATAAATACTTTAGTAATATTAAATGTTCCAGTCAGATTAGTTTCAAGGACATTGTCCCAATCTTCATCTTTCATTCTAAGAAATAGTTGATCTGAGGTAATGCCTGCATTATTAATTAGAACAGTCGGTAATAGATCTTTTTCTTTAAGAAGCTCTGCACAGCTTTTAACCGATTCTCTGCAAGTAATATCAAGCTTCATTGAAATTAAGTTACCAGAAAAATTATCATCAAATTTAAATTCGCTTCTAGAAGTGCCAATGACCTTACATCCCATTTCAGCAAAATGAATAGCAATTGCCCTTCCGATTCCGCGCGATGCACCTGACACAAATATAACTTGATTATTCATATAACTCATAAAACTCTTCTTTAAAATTATTACTAGCTGTAGATAAAATATTATCAAGACCATTGGCTTTGGCCAAGCCAGATAAAACTCTACCAGGTCCACATTCAATAATAATACCGTTAAACTCTTTTATTAGGTTCATGGTATCGATCCATTTCACAGGACAAGTTAGTTGACTCGTTAGCTTATCAACTACATTTTTACATGATAATTCAATAGATACATCATAGTTATGAATTATAGGAATGGATAGTTCGTTGAAATGAATTGCACTCAACTCAGATAGTAAACTTTCAGATGCCGCTTTCATCAACATGCAATGCGAAGCTGCTCCTACTTTTAATTGAATGCATCTTTTGGCACCCGCTTCTTTACAGCGATCTGCAACAATTAAAGCTGCCTCTTCATTTCCTGCAATTACAATTTGATTTGGTGAATTAATGTTAGCAGGGGAAACAATGAGACCCGTTGAAACTGAAACCTCATTACATATGTCTTTTACAAGAGATAAGTCTAAGTTCAGAATTGCAAACATAGACCCTTTTTCAGAAGACTCCATTAATAACCCTCTTTTGTGGACAAGAGAAATAGCATTATTTAACTTAATGGAATCTGCTGCGACTAGCGCTGAATACTCTCCCAATGAATGTCCTGCCATAATGTCAGGGCGTGTATCCGTTAAAGTGAGAAATTTTTTATAGTGAAGATAAGATGTAGCTAAGAGTGCTGGCTGTGTTATAGATGTTTTGTTTAAGAGGTCTTCTGGATTATTTTGAATGATGTCTATCAGGTCAAAAGGAAGTTCAGTTAAAGCTGGTTTAATAGAAGATATTTCTTCTAGACTAAAATCATCGAGCATCCCAACTGATTGAGAGCCTTGACCGGGAAAAACTAAACTTATATGCCTAGGCATAATTAAGCTGAAGTTTCTTCTACCTCTTTCTCTTTTTTCCTTAGATCTATTACTAGTCTTCCTTTGTAAAAACCATCTTTTGTCATTTGATGACGAGCATGCTTTTCACCAGAAACTGGATCTATTGATAGAGTTGATGCTGTTAGAGAATCATGAGATCTTCTTTGACCTCTTCTAGATCTCGTAACTTTACTTTTTTGTACTGCCATTTGTTAACCTTAAAAAAAACGTATCCTATCAAAATTATACAACTATTGGTAGATATTTTTACTTTAATAGGTCTATTAAATCATTAAAGGATGTATCTAATTGGGCTTCACATTTAATCATTTCATTATTTTGATCTACAAAACATATTTCTGAAGAGTGAAGTGCCATTCTTTTTGAGCTTTTTAGCAAGCCACTTCTATTAAAAGACCTGTCACCATACTTATCATCATTCACAACGGGATGCCCTATATGCTCTGCTTGAACTCTTATTTGGTGAGTTCTGCCTGTGTAAATCTCCACCTCTACCAAAGAACACTCATTTAATTTCTCAAGTGGTTTAAAAAAAGAAGCTGAATCTTTGCCTTCTGAGGATATTGTAGACTTTGTTTGCGTGTCATATGATTTCTCAATGGCAACATCGACCTTCATTGCATTTTTAAGATGGCCTTTTAATATAGTTACATACTTTTTTGTAACTGATTTGGCAACAAGTGCAGTATTAAAGTGTCTATTAGAAAGCTTGTTCTTAGATAAAACTAGGCAACCTGAGGTTTCTTTGTCTATTCTGTGACACAAATCTATAGAGTCATCAAACATTTCTCTAAAAACATCAATAACACCGTAAGAATTATCTGTACCGCCATGAACTGCTAGTCCAGCTGGTTTGTTTAAAACTATGTAATTAGCGTCTTCGTAAATAATCCTCTCTCTGAGAGTTACTAGCATTTTTGAAGGAATATTAACTATACGGTTAATAGATTCAGAATTTTCTAGATTTGGAGGTATTCTAATTAAATCACCAATCTCCAACTTTCTACTTGGCTTCACTCTTCCAGAATTAATTCTTAACTCACCTTTTCTTATAATGTTGTAAAGCTTGGATTTAGGAACGTGTTTGTAGACAGAGAATAAATAATTGTCCAGTCTTCTCCCAGCGTCATCAGCAGTGATTTCAATTTTTTTGACAGTCATGAGGCAAATCTATAGTATATACAGGTAAATAACTAGAAAAATCTAGTTAAAATTTTAAGAAAGATAAATACAACAGTTATACAACAACCCGAGAATGGGTTAATCAGCAAGCAATTTATAATAAGACTTACTGATAGAAGCTTCAAATAGCGCACTGCTGACTTATCTTCCTATATATAGGGAGAATCAAATGAAAAGAATTTTAATCAACTCATCATATAGTGATGAATTAAGAGTGGCTCTTGTAGATGGGGCTAAGTTATATGACTTAGACACAGAATCACCTGACAAGGTACTTTTAAAAGGAAGTATATTTAAAGCAACTGTCTCTAGAGTCGAATCTAGTCTTGATGCTGCTTTTGTTAATTTTGGATCAGAAAGACACGGTTTTTTACCATTAAAAGATCTTTCAAATGAATATTTCAGCAAGAACTCTGAAGGAAAATCAACTTGTACTTTGAAAGAAGGTCAAGAAATCATTGTTCAGGTTACTAAAGAAGAAAGAGGAACAAAAGGCGCAGCTCTTACTACGCAAATTGGTTTAGCTGGTAGGTTCATAGTTTTAATTCCAAACTCATCTAGATCCGGTGGAATATCACGTAGAATCAATGGCGAAGAAAGAGATCAAATTAGAGACGCTCTTAGTGCTCTTGATATACCAGAAAACATGAGTGCTATTGTGAGAACTAATGGCTTAGGTAGATCCACTGAAGAGTTAAGCTTAGATCTTGCCTACCTTTTAGCTCTTTGGGATGAGATAGATAAAACTATCCCTGATGCTCCTAGCCCTGCACTTATATACCGTGATGATAAATTAATAGTTCGTGTTGTTAAGGATTACTTTAAAGATGATATAGAAGAAATACTTATCGATGACGAAGCTGTATATAAAGAAGCTTTAGAATTTATATCTGCTGTAATACCTGATCATGTTGAAAAAGTTAAATTGTATGATGAAGAAATTCCTTTATTCAATAGATATCAAATTGAATCTCAAATTGAACTAGCCTTTCAAAGAGAAATATCACTTCCATCTGGGGGTTCTATTGTAATTGACCCAACAGAGGCAATGACTGCTGTAGATGTAAACTCAGCAAGATCTACTAAAGGTAAGGATATTGAAGATACAGCTTACAAAACAAACCTTGAAGCAGCAAGAGAGGTTGCTAGACAGCTAAGACTTAGAGATGTTGGTGGCTTGGTTGTCATAGATTTTATTGACATGCTGAATACATCACATCAAGAAAAAGTTGAGTCTGCTTTTAGAAAAGCTGTTTACTCAGATAGAGCTAGGGTACAAATTGCATCTATATCTAAATTTGGATTACTCGAAGTTTCAAGACAAAGATTGAGACCATCATTAAATGAATCTTATGATATTGAACATGTTCTAGTAAGAGGTCCAAGATCTTTAGGTCAGTCAATCCTGCGAATTATAGGTGAAGACTCAGCAAAAGATAATACAGGCGAAATACAAGTTTACGTACCTTCAGATGTTGCAAGTTATCTTTTAAATGAGAAGAGATACGACATTATCAACATTGAAAAATCAAATAATATAAGAGTTATGATCATTGCGGATCCATACAAGGCTAGACCTTATTATAAAGTTGTAAGAGTAAAGTCATCTGATATGAAAGATGAGGATTCTTATAAATTAACACCGGATAGCCCAGAGGCAAATACTGACTGGAGAGACGACAAGAATAGGTCCAAAGGAATGAAGCCTTTAGTTGATAAAATTAAACCCCCTAAAATGCCTAAAAAGAAAAAAGAAGGCTTGCTTGGGTGGATTAAAAATATTGCCGGTATTGAGACAGAAGAAAAGCCAAAACCAAAACCAGCAAGATCAAATAATAATAATAATAGAAATAGGACTAGAAAGCCTAGGCCACAGAATCAAAATAGGAACCCAAATCATAAGAAAGCTCCTAATCAAGCTAGCCCTACTAAGAATCCTAACCAGAATAAGGCCCCTGCTAACAAGACTGATAATGCAAAGCCTGTGCATGCTAAACCAGCTAATATGAACCCTAATGCCAAAATTTCTAATCCAATACCGAAACCTAAAAAGGATGTGGATGGAAACGTAGCGCCTGCTAAGATAGAAAAGGCTATTAGAAATGAAAGCATTAAAAAGCCAGTAGAAAAGAAAGCAGAAGCGGTTTCAACGAAGCCTAAGGATAGTAAACCAGCTCCAAAGCCAGCTCCAAAAACAGCTGTTAAAAAAGAGCCGGCAATAAGAGAAATAGTTAGAGAGCCAAAGGCTAAAAGAGAAATTCCTACTATGGCTTCAAATGATCCGAGACATAAGAGTTAATTAGAGTTCCTGATAAAGTTGAGTTTGGCGGTGTGTTTGGAAGATTATCCATATCATACCAGTCAGCCTCAACAATCTCTTTGCCATCTACATTTATTTCACCAGACTCATATTCACATACGTAGGCAAGCATAAGCTGACTTGGAAAAGGCCATGATTGACTTCCAAAATACTTTACATTCTTAACTTTTAGAGAGACTTCCTCAAAAACCTCTCTTTGTACACACTCCTCTGCTGTTTCGGAAACCTCAATGAAACCAGCTAGCGCGCTAAAAAGACCTACTGGAAAAAGTGCATTCCGTGCAAGTAAAATCTTATTTTCTTTATAGATAAGTGCTAAAACACAAGGAGATATAGTTGGGTATATCATAGTGTTATTGCATTTACAGAACAATGCCTCTTCACTTTCACTAAATGTCTTAATTGATCCGCAATAGCCACAATGCTTATTGCTTTTTATCCAATGCATTAATTGATTAGCTCTACCAAGAACACTAATATCGTAAGGGCTCAACATTGAAAATAGATGACGAATTTCATACTCAACTATTGATAAATATCCCTGCTCTTCAAAAAGGAAATGATGATCTGATATATCAACTGAGTAGATATTCATACCGTCCTTTTTACCAATACCAATTAACTCAAACGAATAATTTTCAAATTTTAAATACGAG
>Ga0308013_10001017_pt1 | contig 14125 bp, 6 predicted proteins | sample Neamet181_FD_203131 | JGI IMG/M metagenome (GOLD analysis project Ga0308013, IMG submission 203131) | Marine microbial communities from water near the shore, Antarctic Ocean - #181 | ecosystem: Environmental > Aquatic > Marine > Unclassified | place: Southern Ocean | collected 2014-07-25
TCCTAAAGCATTAAGCAAAATTAAAAGTGTTTTTGATTGGAATAATTATCCTGACAATTTTAAAGAACAATGGTATAACTATATAGAGAATGAATTTAAAGCTAGAGAAGAAGGGTTTTCGTTCTATAATAATGGTACCCCTACTTACATTACTGGTTCTCACTACATGTACTTGCAGTGGACTAAGATTGATGTTGGGGCCGCAGAGTTCAGGGAATCTAACAGATTATTCTACATATTTTGGGAAGCCTGTAAGGCCGACAGTAGATGTTACGGTATATGCTACCTCAAGAATAGACGGTCTGGGTTTAGCTTCATGGCATCATCAGAGGCTGTTAGCCAGGCAACGATATCAAGCGATGCTAGATTTGGAATTTTATCGAAAACGGGTGCTGATGCAAAAAAAATGTTTACCGACAAGGTCGTACCCATATCCACGAACTATCCGTTCTTCTTCAAACCGGTACAGGACGGGATGGACAGGCCGAAGACAGAGCTTGCGTACAGGGTCCCGGCGTCGAAATTAACTAGACGGAAAATAGAATTAAACGAGCAACTAAAAGATATTGAAGGACTAGATACTACTATTGACTGGAAAAACACTGGAGATAACAGTTATGACGGTGAAAAACTAAAGTTGTTAGTACATGACGAATCTGGTAAATGGGAAAGACCTGATAATATATTAAACAACTGGAGGGTAACTAAAACAACACTACGATTAGGTAGCAGAATAGTTGGTAAATGTATGATGGGATCAACATCAAATGCATTAGACAAAGGAGGAGAAAACTTTAAAAGATTATATGAAAATTCAAACGTTGCTAAAAGAAACCGGAACGGACAGACTAGTTCAGGATTATATTCTTTGTTCATACCTATGGAATGGAATTACGAAGGATTCATTGATAAATATGGAGTACCTATATTCGATACACCGAAAAAACCTGTAGAAAGTATAGATAAAAGTGAAGTAGATATAGGTGTAATTGATTATTGGCAAAACGAAGTTGAAGGTTTAAAAACAGATCAAGACGCTTTAAATGAATATTACAGGCAATTTCCAAGAACTATACAGCATGCTTTTAGAGATGAAACTAAACAATCTTTATTTAATCTAACTAAGATTTACGAACAAATAGATTATAATGAAGAAATTACCCGTTCAAGCTTAATAACTCAAGGTAATTTTCAATGGATGGGTGGAGTACGAGACACTACAGTAATGTTTGTTCCAAACAATAAAGGAAGATTTTTTATTTCCTGGGTGCCTGATAATAAAATGCAGAATAAAATAATTTTAAAAAATGGGGCTAAATATCCAGGCAATGAACATTGTGGAGCATTTGGATGTGATAGTTACGATATATCTGGTACAGTTGATGGTAGAGGATCTAAAGGGTCTTTGCATGGATTAACTAAGTTTTCAATGGAAGACGTACCACCTAATATGTTTTTTTTGGAATATGTTGCAAGACCTGATAATGCAGAAACATTTTTTGAAGATGTATTAATGGCTTTGGTGTTTTACGGAATGCCTATACTTGCAGAAAATAACAAACCAAGATTATTATATTATTTAAAAAGAAGAGGCTATAGAGGTTATTCAATAAACAGACCTGATAAAACCTATAATAAATTATCTATTACTGAAAGAGAGATTGGTGGTGTACCAAATTCAAGTGAAGATATGAAACAAGCACATGCTGCCGCTATCGAAAGTTATATAGATTCATACGTTGGATTTAATAATGATGCTTACGGGGACATGTATTTTATACGAACCCTTAATGATTGGTCAAAGTTTAATTTAAATAATAGAACAAAATATGATGCTTCAATTAGTTCAGGATTAGCAATAATGGCTTGTAATAAAAATAAATATGCTCCTTCAGCTAAAAGAGTTTTTAAACCTATGAGCTTAGGAATAAGAAAATATAACAATGATGGTTCAACATCTAAAATAATTTAAATAAATGGTTTACACAAATTATAACAGTTCATTCCCAGACCAGGTAGTACCTGATTCAGAAAAGAATAGTTATGAGTATGGGTTACAAGTAGCCCAAGCTATAGAGAACGAATGGTTTAGACAAGACATAGGGGGTGATAGATATTTACAAAATTTTCAAAATTATCACAGCCTAAGATTATATGCTAGAGGTGAACAACCTGTTTCAAAATATAAAGATGAATTGTCTATTAATGGTGATTTGTCTTATTTAAATTTAGATTGGAAAATAGTACCCGTTATTCCAAAGTTTGTAGATATTGTAGTAAATGGGATGATTGATAAAGGATATACAATAAAATCTTTTGCAACAGATCCATTTGCTTTAAAAGAAAGAACTGATTACGCTACGGCAATAATGGAAGATATGTATTCACAATCTTTTGTTGAAAAAATTAAACAAAGTACTGGAGCTAATCTTTATAATACTTCTTCCCCAGAAGATCTTCCAAAAAATAAAGAAGAGCTAGATCTTGTGATGCAATTAAATTATAAACAAAGCGTTGAGATTGCAGAAGAAGAACTTATAGAAAATGTTTTTAATGCTAATAAATATAAAGAAGACCAAAAAAGAATAGCTTATGACTTAGCAGTATTAGGTATTGGAGCATCTAAAACAAGCTTTAATTTATCAGAAGGCGTTACGGTCGACTACGTAGATCCTGCAGCAATAGTTTATTCTTATACAGAAGATCCTAACTTTGAAGACATATATTATGTAGGGGAAGTTAAAAATTTAAGTTTAGCAGAAGTTAAAAGACAATTTCCTGCATTAACCAATGGTGAATTAGAAGAGATACAAAAATATAGAGGGCCTTCTCAATATAGTAATTATGTTAGAAATTATGGTGGGCAAGATGATAACAATTTAATTTCTGTATTGTTTTTTGAATATAAAACATATACTAATCAAGTATTTAAAATTAAAAAAACTGATCAGGGACTAGAGAAAACAATCGAAAAAGACGATTCGTTTGATCCTCCTGAAAATGATAATTTTGAAAGAGTATCTAGGAGCATAGAAGTTTTATATAGTGGGGCCAAGGCATTAGGAATGAATAAAATTTTAGAATGGAAGTTTGCTGAAAATATGACTAGGCCCTACTCTGACACTACTAAAGTTAATATGAGTTATTCTATTTCTGCACCTAGAATGTATAAAGGCAAAGTAGATTCTTTAGTTAATAGGATAACCAGCTTTGCTGATATGATTCAATTAACTCATTTAAAATTGCAACAAGTACTGTCGCGTGTAGTTCCTGATGGAGTATATTTAGACATGGACGGATTAGCGGAAGTTGATTTAGGCAATGGTACTAATTACAATCCGGCGGAAGCACTAAATATGTACTTTCAAACAGGTAGTATTGTAGGTAGATCATTAACACAAGATGGAGAATTAAATAGAGGAAAAGTACCTATACAAGAGTTACAATCTTCTAGTGGTCTTGCAAAAATACAATCTTTAATACAGACCTACCAGTATTATCTACAAATGATAAGAGATACAACTGGCTTAAATGAAGCTAGAGATGGAAGCTCTCCAGATAAAAATGCTTTAGTAGGACTGCAAAAAATGGCGGCGGCGAATTCAAACACTGCTACACGTCATATATTAAGGTCTTTAATGTACATCACTATTAAAACTGCTGAAAATATAAGCTTAAGAGTAAATGATGCATTACAATTTCCTTTAACAAAACAATCTTTATTGAACAGTATAAATAATTTTAATGTTGCAACTTTAGAAGAAATGGAAAAGGTTGCTATGCACGATTTTGGTATATTTTTAGAGCTTGAACCAGACGAAGAAGAAAAAGCACAATTAGAACAAAATATTCAAGTTTCATTACAGCAAGGTAATATTGATTTAGAAGACGCTATTGATATAAGACAAGTTAATAATCTTAAATTAGCCAATCAACTTTTAAAAGTAAAAAGAGCTCAAAAGCAAAAAAGAGATCAAGAAATACAGCAAGCTAATATCGCTGCGCAAGGTGAAGCAAATGCTAAAGCTTCAGAAGCCGCTGCAATGGCAGAAGTACAAAAGCAGCAAGCATTATCTGAAACAAAAATGCAATTAGAAAAAGCTAAATCAGATTACGAAATACAAAGAATGGAGCAAGAAGCTTTAATTAAAAAACAATTAATGGCTGAAGAGTTTAATTATCAAATGCAATTAGCTCAAATTCAAGCTCAAGCAACAACTAGAAAAGAACAAGAAATAGAAGATCGTAAAGATAAAAGAGTTAGAATACAGGGAACCCAGCAATCAGAATTGATTGATCAACGACAAAACGATTTATTACCCAAAGATTTCGAATCATCAGGAAACGATAATTTAGATGGGTTTGGCCTAGAGCAATTTGGCCCAAGGTAATTTTTATTAATTAATTTTATTATATCATGTCAACAGAAGTAAAACAAGAGGGAGAGTTTAAAATAAAAAAACGCACTCCCAAAAAGCTAGTTAATCAAAACAAAAACATAGCAAAATTAGATCTAACTAAACCAGGTAACGAGCAAGGGGCTGTTATACCTTCAGTACAAAAAGTTGTTATACCTAAAGAAGAATTTAAAAAACAAGAAAATGCCATTCAAGAACCAAGCGCAGAGGAAAGCGTGCTACGCACAGAACAACCCGAAGTGGGATTGCAAGAAGTGGGACAAGTACAAGAAGAGCCCATCGTTGCCGGTGAGAATGTTGCAGAAGAAGTAGATTCACCACTACAGCAAATAGATGAAAACGTACAAGTAGAACAAAATTTAAGTGTTCAACCAGAACCGTCTATTGTTAATACAAAACCAGAGGTTCAAGAATTACCGGAAGGCGTAGATAAACTTATAAAGTTTATGCAAGAAACTGGTGGGGATGTAAATGATTATGCTAGATTAAATGCTGATTATTCTAATGTAGACAATTCTACATTAATTAAAGAGTATTATAAAAAAACAAAACCTCATTTAGATTCGGAAGATTTAAATCTTTTATTAGAAGATTTTGATTACGATGAAGAATTAGACGAGGACAGAGATATACGCAAAAAGAAACTTGCGTTTAAAGAAGAAGTTGCAAAAGCCAAAAACTTTTTAGAGGACACTAAGAGTAAATATTACGAGGAAATCAAGTTGAGACCCGGAGTTACTCAAGAACAACAAAAAGCTACTGACTTTTTTAACCGATACCAAGAAGACGAGCAAGCTAATGGGCTAGTCAGAGAGAACTTTATTCAAAGTACTAATAATTATTTTTCTAATGATTTCAAAGGTTTTGATTTTAAATTAGGAGATAAAAGTTTTAAGTATGGCGTTAAAGATCCTTCTGTAGTTGCTGACAAGCAGAAAGATTTATCCGAATTTGTAGGGACGTTCCTAAACAAACAAGGTAATATTAAAGATCCTGCTGGTTATCATAAAGCTATTTATGCCGCTAGAAATGCTGATACTATGGCAAGTCACTTTTACGAACAAGGTAAAGCTGATGCTATTAAAGAGCAATTTGCTAAGTCTAAAAACATTACAACAGAACCTAGGCAGACTGCCACTGGAGATGTTTTTGTTAATGGACTAAAAGTAAAAGCGCTTTCTGGAGTAGACTCTTCAAAACTTAAAATTAAAAATAGAAACTTTAACAATTAAAAATTAACTAATTATGGCAAATGTCGCCCCAGCTTTTGGGTCAATTACACCGAGTCAACAACAACAGGCTCTTTCAACAAATTATTTACAATTCACTGACGCTGCAGGAGATAACTTCTCCTCATTCGCACAACAATATCTTCCTGAGATATATGAGCAAGAAGTAGAGCGTTATGGGAATAGAACACTTTCTGGATTCCTTCGTATGGTAGGAGCAGAAATGCCTATGACTTCCGATCAAGTTATTTGGTCAGAACAAAATAGATTACACGTTGCATATAGCAGTGTTACTAAAACAGCTGCTAACGACAACATTATAACTTTTGCTCTTGTAGCTACAGCAGGAACTACTTATGTAGATAATGTAATTTCAGTACAAGACACTATTGTTATTATGAATCCAGCAAATGGACAAGAAGTAAAAGCTTTAGTCACAGCCAGTGCAGGTTCTAATGCCGGAGGCGATGCTTTGGGAACAATTACTGTTGCCCCTTACATTGGTGCTAGTATTGCAACTACTTTAGGTTCTGCTGGAGCAGATCTTGCAGGTCTTAAGATTTTTGTTTATGGTTCTGAATACAGAAAAGGAACAAATGATAACACTATTACAAGTATTACTCCTTCGTTTACTCAATTTAGTAACTCTCCTATTATTATTAAGGATAGATATGAAATTAACGGGTCTGACATGTCTCAGATTGGGTGGATTGAAGTAGCTACAGAAGATGGAACTTCAGGTTACCTATGGTATCTTAAAGCTGAATCTGAAACTCGTTTACGTTTTGAAGACTATCTTGAAATGTCAATGGTTGAAGGTGAGCTTGCTGCCGCTGGTTCTGCAGTTGCTGGTCTTGCTCCTACTTATAATGGAACTGAAGGTCTTTTTGCTGCTGTAAATAACAGAGGGAATGTATTAAACAACTTTAGTGCCGCTGCTGGTCTTGGAGAATTTGATAGTATTCTTAAAAATCTTGATACTCAAGGAGCTATAGAAGAAAACATGCTTTTCTTAAATAGAAAAACCTCTTTAGATTTTGATGATATGCTAGCTGCTATTTCAGCCGGAGCACAAGGTGGAACTGCTTATGGATTGTTTGAAAATTCTGAAGAAATGGCTTTGAATCTTGGTTTCTCAGGATTTAGAAGAGGTTCTTATGACTTCTACAAAACTGACTGGAAATATCTTAATGATGCATCTACCCGTGGAGGTGTTGCTGTTTCAGGTATTGATGGAGTTCTTATTCCTGCAGGTACTTCTACTGTTTATGATCAAATTTTAGGATCTAATATTCGTAGACCATTCCTACACGTGCGTTACAGAGCTTCTGAAACAGAAGATAGAAGAATGAAATCTTGGATTACAGGTTCAGCCGGTGGTGCTTACACTACAGGAATTGACTCTATGGTAGTTCACTTCTTATCTGAAAGATGTTTGTGTGTACAAGGTGCTAACAATTTTGTATTGTTTACTGCATCAGTATAGTATTTGGTGGGATTACCCTCGTTGAATTGACGGGGGTAAATCTTACCTTTTTTTAATTATTTAATTTTATTATATCATGGCTAAAAAAGCTAACACCGCAGTAAAAGATGTTGAGGTTGCACCTCAAGTAGTTGAAAAACCAATTATTAAAACACCTACACAACCTAAAAAACCTAGCTGGGAAATTAAAGACAGAACTTATACGTTATCAGGACATCACTCTCCAATAACTTATACAATTCCTGCAAGGCATAGTGCTAAATACCCTTTACTTTGGTTTGACGAAGAGTCAGGCGAACAAAAAGAATTAAGATATGCAACTAATCAAAACTCCGTATTTGTACAAGAACAAAAAGGAGAAGCTACATTAGGGCATATTATTTTTCATGATGGTACATTAAGCGTTGGTAAACAAAATCAAAATTTACAAAAATTGCTTTCCTTATATCATCCTGCTAAAAATATAAAATATAAAGAATTTGATCCTGTTGAAATAGCTCATGATCAGCTAGGCGATTTAGAAATAATAATCGGAGCTTTAAACATGGCTAGAGAAATGGATATTGATATAGCAGAAGCTGTATTAAGAGTTGAGATTGGATCTAAGGTATCTGGCATGAGCTCTAAGGAAATAAGAAGAGACTTGATACTGTTTGCACAGCGTAATGCAGAACTGTTCATAGAACTTGCTAATGACGATAACGTGCAACTTAGAAATATTGCTATAAATGCTACTGAAGCAGGTATTATATCTTTATCCCAAGATCAAAGAACATTTAATTGGGCTTCTAATAATAGAAAGTTAATTAACGTTCCTTTTGATGAGAATCCATATTCAGCTATGGCAGCATACTTTAAAACAGATGAAGGTGTAGAAATTTATAAGTCTATAGAGAAAAAACTTTTATAATGTGTAATATTATAGTAGTTAGGCTATATTTAACATAGCCTAACTACTATAATTAATAATAAACAACCAATGGCAATAAATGTAAATACTGTATATCAAACAGTTTTGTTGATATTAAATAAAGAACAAAGGGGATATATGACACCTGATGAATTTAATTCGGTGGCTACCCAAGTTCAACTTGAAATATTTGAAAAATATTTTGAAGATTTAAATCAACAAATACGTGTGCCACAAACAGATTTTAATTATTCTGATAGAGTAGAAAATATAGATGAAAAAATAGCTATATTTAAAACATTTGGTAATGCAATTTTCCAAACAAACGCTACTACAACTAATAAATATTTTACACTCCCAAACCAAAATGCTTATGGAAGCAGTGTAAGTTTTTATAGATTAGGGACAGTAACTTATAATAATGAAGTTGAACTCCAAAGACTTCAAAGAAACGATTTTTATACTTCTGAAAAATCTAAACTAACAAAAGCAACAAAAACTTTTCCAACTTATTTGTTTGAGCAAGGTACAGACCCTGAAAACGGAGGAGCTAGAGTGCCTGTGTTATTTGTTAGGCCCACTAGCATAATAGATAATATTCAAGTAGACTATATTAGAAAACCTTTGGATCCAGCATGGACATTTACCGTTGGTACGTTAGGCCAATATCAATTTAATTTAATTGAACAAAGTGCAGCAGTACCCACAGGGCATGTAGATTTTGAATTACATGTATCGGAGCAAACTGAGGTTATATTAAGAATTTTAATGTATGCCGGAATAATAATAAAAGATACCCAAATAATACAAGCCGCTGCACAGCAAGTGCAAATGGATGAAATGAATAAAAAAAGCTAATAAATTATGGCCAAACCTGATGGTGGTTTAATACAAGAAACCAATAGACAATATTATGAAGGCGCACAAAGTTTTGTTGCAGATGGAACAAGTAGTATTTTTACAGCTAACTTTAATACAGATTTAGTTTTCGGTAGCTTTGATCCTATAGAGGTTAATTATGGGTTAAATAATTTTAAAATATTTACTAGCCCCACAGGTTTAGCTGGTACATTTACTGAATATCTTCAAGCTTATACTGTTGTTAATAATGTTATAACCTTTACAGCATCGCCCGCACAATTTACTGTTATTGTTATACAATTAAAAGTTTTAACCGGGGGTAACTACGGCAATCAAGACGCTTATGGTAGCGTTGTAGAGAGTAATTACGGAGGTTATCAATATGTAAGTGTTTCTGAATTGGTTACAAACTTTTTAGTTGGTTATGTAGGCGCAGGTAAAATAATAGCAAACGTAAAAAGAACGGATATTATATTTCATGTTAAACGTGCTTTGCAAGAATTTAGTTATGATACACTAAGAAGTATTAAATCTCAAGAAGCAACTATACCTCCAAATTTATCTATTCCAATACCTCAGGATTACGTAAATTACGTTAAAATGTCTTGGGTCGATAACCTTGGTGTTAAGCATATTATATATCCAACAACATTAACATCAAATCCAGAAAGTTTATTGCCTCAAGATTGGCAGGGTATACCCATTCAGGATAATTTTGATGAAGACTTAGATGCTACTTCAATAACAGAATCAAGATGGGCAAATGCTAATGACAATTTAGTAGTAGGTAATCTTGATAATACATCAATAAATAATGGTTTATATCCAGATGGAGCAGCCGGGTTTGAAGAAGGATATTTAGGTCAGCGCTATGGTTTAAACCCAGAAACTTCTCAAATTAATGGTTGGTTTACTATAAACGACAGGGAAGGAAAATTATCTTTTTCTAGCAATTTAAGAAATAAACTTATTATTTTGGAATATATATCTGACGGTCTAGCATATGATCAAGATATGAAAGTTCCTAAAATGGCAGAAGACGCAATATATTCATATGTAAATCATGCGGTCTTATCTACAAAAGCGAATACTCCCGAATACTTAGTTAATAGATACAAAAGAGAAAAAAGTGCAAAACTCAGAAATGCAAAAATTAGATTGTCTAATATTAAATTAGATGAAATAGTGCAAGTAATGAGAAATAAATCTAAATGGATTAAATCATAAATTAAATGGCTGAAGTTAAAAATGCTTTTATTAAATCCAAAATGAATCAAGATTTAGATGGTAGATTATTACCGTCTGGAGAATATAGAGAAGGAGTTAATATACAAGTTAGTACATCAGAGGGACCCGATGTGGGTGCTTTAGAAAATGTTAGAGGAAATGAATTGGTTGCTAATTTTAGAAGTTTAACTAATAATCTTAATATAGATGTTATTGGACAATATACCGATGTAACTAATAATACAATATATGTTTTTTTAACAGATTATACTGATCCTAGTAAGCAAACTCAAGTTTATAATCCAATAAAAAATAACTTTATATTTTCTTACAACATTTCTACTGGAGATGCTGTTCAATTAGTGGGTACAACTGCAACCAATTCTAGTGCGTGGTTAAATTTTTCAAAAACAAATCCTATATATGCTATTAACGTTTTAGAAAATTTACTTTTTTGGACTGATAATAGAAATCAACCAAGAAAATTAAATATATCACAAGCATCTTTTACCGCTAGTTTAGCACCGGTGGCTGGGTTAAACGTTCTTCAATCTAATTATTATACTACAGAAGATCAAATATCAGTAGCTAAGCTATATCCTTATGAGGTTATAAACTTATACAGACTAAACATTGGAAAAGGTGAATCTAATAATGTATACACTGGAACAGTTATAAATATTCTTAATTCAACTTTAAGTGGAGAAATAAAAGTAGACGCAGTTGTTTCTAGTGTAAGTATAACTTCTTCCCCAACAGTGGTGTCTGTTGCAGAAGCCACGGGAAACCCGTTGGTTACAGCAGTAACTATTTCTACAGATCAAACATGGGGAACTATTGCCAGCGGTAGCGAGTTAATTACTTTTACCCCTGAGGATGATGATAAAACATATTCCACAACAATGCTAGACGTTGTTAGCAAATATTTGCCTAATGGAGGCTTAACCACTGCAAACGGGAGCGGTACAAATACAACTACAATAACTATAAACGAGCCAATCGAAGAAGGTGAATACAACGTAGGAGCTATATTATCAAGTAGTTTAATAGGTAACTCTCCGGCAATTGTAACAATAGGGTCTCTTTCAGGAGGGGTTAGATCATTGGTTTTAAATAAACCTGTTTCTTGGGTTAATGATCAAGTTATTACATTTAATGCTAATTCAAATTATAATGCAAATTACCCTGGAGATCCTGATTATTTAAAGTCTAAATTTGTTAGATTTAGTTACAGATATAAATTTGATGATGGAGAATATTCCCCTTATGCACCTTTTACTCAAGCCGCTTTTATACCTGAACAAGATGGTTATTTTTTAGAAGGAGATGAAGACGACACTTTTAGAAGTACTGTGGTTAATTTTATGCAAAATAAAATAAATCAAGTTATTTTGAATATTCCTTTACCGTCTACAAATATTGTTGATGATTATAAGATACAAGAAATAGATATAATTTATAAAGAGTCAGATGGGTTAGCTGTAACTGTATTAGATACAATTTTAAGATCTCAATTACCATCAAATGCAAACTTTATAGATTATGATTATCAATCTAGAAAACCATTTAAAACTTTACCTGAGTCGGGTTTAATAAGAGTATATGATAAAACCCCAGTTAAAGCTTTTAGCCAAGAAATATCTGGAAACAGAGTTATATACGGTAATTTTCAAGACAAACATACTCCCCCTAATCAATTAGATTATAATATAGGAGCTTTCACAAAAAGCGATTTTAGTTTAGGCTCAACAGAACCCGAAAACCCAACAACAAAAACGACTAGCATTGCTGAATACCCAATGCACACTTTAAAACAAAATAGGAATTACCAAGTGGGAGTTGTATTATCAGATAAATTTGGTAGATCATCGGCTGTTATATTATCTTCAGTTAATCAAGGCGATGTTTTAGATGCTGGAGGTAATGGATCATTTGGGGGTGCAACTTATTTTCATCCATATAAAGATGCTTTAGATATAAACTCAGAACTTGAAAAAATTAGTATTTGGGCTGGAGATGCATTAAAGGTTCAATTTAATGCACGTGTTCCTTCTACTGTTAATCAAAATAATTTACCAGGTTATCCTGGTTTATATAATGGTAATGCTGGTCAAGGTCCTGATCCAGATGGCACGGGTGGCTATAACCCATTAGGTTGGTATTCTTATAAAATTGTTGTTAAACAGTTTGAACAGGAATATTATAACGTGTATTTGCCTGGCATATTAAACGGTTATCCAAATGGTACTACTGGAACTATTCCTGATCCAGCAAATACTACTGCTTTTATTACTTTAATAAATGATAATATAAATAAAGTACCTAGAGATTTAAGTGAAGTTGGTCCCGAACAAAAACAATATAGAAGCAGTGTGCAACTTTACGGTAGGGTTACCCCTAATGGTAATGGCGCTGCGTCAGATTTTAATAAGCAATTTTATCCAGGAACACAATCCAATACGGTTAATACTATTGGAGAACAAGATTTTGTTTTAGGTAATGATGTTTCTCCTTTAATTGATTACACTGATATTTATCAAACAATATCAAATCCTTATCTAGGAAGAATAACTCAAACCCCTAATAATTCAATAGGCAGCGCTACATCAGCAACAACTCCTTATAATTTCTTTTTAGGTATATATGAAACAAATCCTATTGAATCTCGTATAAATATATTTTGGGAGACTTCTACTACTGGTCTAGTATCAGATTTAAATTTAGCTATAGACGCATCGGCAACTTTGTCAAACGGCCTCTATGAATTTTCTTATCAGGGTAGAGAAAGTGATGACATTGGAACTTATGTAACAAACCCTTTTGGATTACGAATAACTAATACTATTTTAAATCCACCTGTTTTATCTTCAGGGGTTCCAGAGCTGGATTTAACAAGTGTTATTACTAAAGGTGGAACTACAATTACTAATAAGTTTACTTTAGAATATTTTCCTCAAGGCGTTGCTTTAGCAGGGTCTTTTCCAAATTCAGACTTTAATGGATCTACTCTTGCTTATGATTCTTATGCTTTAAAAACAACAAGTTATTTTTATTATGGCCCAGAGGATCAAATTGATGCTGGGCAAATGGAATATGAATTTAATTTTAATAACATAAGCGATGAAAACGCAGAAATTAATGTACAAGGTGTTTTAGAAAACGCAGACCCTATTATAACCAATTGTGATCCTTTAATTTTAACAGAAGCTTTAGCTAATACTGAAATTAAAACAATGACTGCTACTAATGGCATGCCTGACGGTGCTGATAATAATACATCTAATTTAACATTTTCGCTAGTAGCGGGGTCAAGTCCTAATTTTGAAATTAATTCTACTACAGGTGTAATAACAGTAAATCAAGATACTTTTGGTATTTTTGATCTTAGTGTTCAAGTTGCTGATGCTGATGGCGCTACAGACATTTGTGATTTATCTCCTAGATTTGGAGAAAAACCTGTTAATTGTGGCTTTGGCCGTGGAGGTTATACTAATGGTAGCGGAGTAGATTTTACAGGATCATTAGGCGTTTATTGGACAAATGATGCAACCAATGCTATTACAAGCACACCCTCATCTTTTAATACAAATCCATTTCTCCCTGGAGATACAACTCTTGACTTATCGCCAACTTTGCCGCCTTTACAAGAAAGAAAAGAATTAACAGTACAAAATACAAATGTATTTCCTATTACCCAAGGCATTTTTAGTAATACAAGTTATAATACATTAAATAACAGCCTGTGTTCTATTAAAGACCAAGCTGACTGCGGGCTTACTAGTGGCACTGGTTTTATAAGAGTAGAGGTTGAGATAACACAATCAGATATTATACCAGACTCAACTTCATCTGGATTCCAATCCAGCGAATCTACTTTCTTTGGTTATCCTATAGAATTACAATATAGAGATAGAAATAATGCTCAATATCCTAATGGTTGGGTAACTGCAATAGATATTGAAGGGAACCCTTGCACATTTGGAGGAACTAATAA
>Ga0308013_10001019_pt1 | contig 14118 bp, 8 predicted proteins | sample Neamet181_FD_203131 | JGI IMG/M metagenome (GOLD analysis project Ga0308013, IMG submission 203131) | Marine microbial communities from water near the shore, Antarctic Ocean - #181 | ecosystem: Environmental > Aquatic > Marine > Unclassified | place: Southern Ocean | collected 2014-07-25
CCTAAACCTTGAAATAAATACGAATTTGCGGCCCCCATATTTTCGTATTCATTATTAACGCCGGTGGCAGTAAAATACTCTTGGTAGACATTTCTCTGCGTTCTATCGTAAGGGTCAGCTCCATTGTCAGACATAAAGATAACAATAGTATTGTCTAGTTTTCCTTGGCGCTCTAGATATTGCATAACGCGGCCAATATTGGCGTCTAGGTTATCGACCATGGCAGCATAAATCGCCATCTTTCGCGCTTCGTTTTTCTTTTCGCGGTCGGATAGTGTACTCCAGGCAGGAACATCATCTAATCGCGCAGGTAATTTCAAATCTTGCGGCACTGAACCCGCGCTCTTCATGCGCTCGAAACGTTTATTACGAACATCATCCCAGCCCTTTGCATAGGTCTCCTCATATTTACTGATGACGTCTTGTGGGGCTTGAACGGGCCAGTGCGGCGCAGTAAATGACAGGTAGGCAAAGAACGGGCTTTGTTTCTCGCCCCCCTCTATCATGCCCAGCAATTTATCCGTAAATAGATCGCTGGAATAACCTTCTGGCCGTTTAACAGGAACGCCATCTTCAGTATAGCTCGCCTTTGGAACATTAGTGTTGGTCCCTAAATCGTTAAAATGATTAGCACCCCCATTGAGCAAGGCAAATGTTTTTGAAAACCCTTTTGCAGATGGAAAGCCCCCTTCTTCCATGCCTAGGTGCCATTTTCCGGACATATATGTCTGATAACCAACATCACGAAGTAGTTCCGCAACCGTCACCGTGCTTTCATTCAAATATCCTTGATATCCAGACAAACCTTCATGGTGAGGTAGCCTATCTTCTTTCATCGTACCCAATCCGTTCAAATGATTATCTACTCCGGTGAGTAACATTGAACGAGTTGGCGAACAGGTTGGGAGCGTATGAAACTGATCGAAGCGCATTCCTGAATTTGCAAGTAAGTCCAAATTGGGAGTTTCTATTTCACTACCGTTAAACCCAATATCGCCATACCCCAAATCATCCGCAACAATTAATAATATATTTGGCCTCGGGTCTAAAGCCGATCCCTCTCTCTTTTCTGGTTCTCGGTTGCACCCGGTTACGAGCAGAATTATTGCAATAAATATTATTGTAATTCTCATTACTTTTCCCATTTAGCCAATCGAACGAATCGAACGGGCACACTAATAAAATAGCAAGTTAACACATCGGCTTTTGGAATTCTAAATCGTTTAAACCATGGTAACTTCGTCCTATTACCAAACGATAAAACCCCTCGGCTGCAGAAAAAAGAGGATACTAATAAGTTAGCCTCGACTAAGAAGTGAAATTTTTCAGAAAGATTACCGGTTGTTATAGTTCGTCATTTTTTCGCCAAAAGCGCATTATGAACTATAGAGATTTGGCCGGAGTTGAGCTATACCCCGTTAATGCGATCTTGAAATTGTTGGATATAAATTAATCAGGCGTTCGATCAATTACCACACTAACTTTCACAGGCCCCTTCGGGTCAAGCCCTATATAGCTTACTGTGGCTATGTTCCCTCGAAATATTGGGCGTATTGTCGCATCCATATATAAATTTGGCTTTAATGGTCTGATTGCCCCCATATTACCCAGCGATAGCAAATCACCTTCTTGCAATGGCCTGCCACGTTTTAGTAGCCGGTCACGTAGATGCCTTACGCGGTAAATCGGCTCATATGCATCTGTAATAGAACCTTTAGCAAGAATTTCTCCGCTTTCATTTGTCATTGAAAAACTAAAATTATTTAGTTTTTCAATCCATTCCGGAGTTGCGCGACTCTCTATAAGTTCGCCAATAATTGCGTTTCTAACATCATAATTTGTTGCTATCCCGCCAACATTTGAGCCGCCTTCAAACGGCTGAATTATATCGGGCATTTCAATGAAAGGGCGGAAACCAGAAAGAGCCGCAAGAATTTCCAAATCTGTTTCTGCATTGTTAATTGCATCACTTTTTACCTCAGCTGCAAAATCAGCCTCGATAAAACTCATATTGCAACAATCAACGGAAATATGAGCCCCACTATCATGTATGCTTTTAGAGAACATTACTGCGGTAACAGGTCCAGCTAGACCATTAATCGGTCCATTGTCATATTCACCTTTAGCAAACGTGCCAATTTTATACCCTGCAACCTCTCCTTCCTGTTTAATCAATTCCGCGACATATAGGTCGGCAATTTGATAGGCAACTTTTTCGGAGATATCATTTGCTCTAATAGCCGAAATTGGTATTGCTTCATTGAAATTAATAATAAAACTTTCTGCCAGCATTTTTTGATCGGCTTCATTATCAAGATCGAGTTTTTGTGCATGCGAAACCATTGAAGAACAAGCCAATACTAATACGAAAATTGATATGAGTAGTTTAATATTCATCTTAACTCACCCGATTTATTTATTGATTTAAGAGATCCACTATCACCCGCGTATCATCCCAATATGCACGTGAAGAATATCCGTACTCTGCATTTTAAATAGCACCGTCTAATGACGCTGGCTGCAATGTTATCACCAGTTTTGTATATGTTCATACCAGTACCAGCATCGCAAATACTATTATTATGGTTGGGCGAACACACTAGTGAGATTGGAATTCTTGGCTGCTAGAGATTCGTGAATAGCATGTTACCTGAAATGCAGTTTAACCTATCTCTATCGATCAAAAAAAGGTGCGGACATACGTCATGCCGCTATACTAACGAACGCATTTTGAAACCCATGCCTCCATTAGACTCGTGTTAGAATTCAATTAGGACGCCTCAGGAGACAAAAATGAAAAATATTTTGCCGCTATATCTGATATCACTAGTGCTCGTTGGTTGCGGCAATGCTAAGACAGAGCTCGATATAGTGCTGCCAACAGAAACCCGGCCCAACATCCTGTTGATCGTCGCTGATGATCTCGGTTATTCAGACATTGGTGCTTTCGGTGGTGAAATATCGACTCCTAACCTCGACGCTCTCGCCGCTGGTGGGCTAAAAATGAGCAATTTTTATGCTGCTGCCGCTTGTTCGCCGTCCCGAACAATGCTGCTGGGTGGGGTAGACAGTCATGTGGGTGGCATGGGAACCAAGTTCAATGATCAAGCCTCTAACCAGCTTGGCCAACCCGGCTATGAAGGTTATCTGAATAATAATGTAGTCACGGTTTCGTCATTACTTCAGGATGCTGGCTACCATACTTACATGACTGGTAAATGGCACCTGGGATATGACGATGACCAGTCACCAGCGGCGCGTGGCTTTGAACGCTCATACGCGTTACTTCAAGGAGGCGGCGGTCATTTTGATGATGCGGCCTTGACTACTGATCATGACACATCTTGGTACCGTGAAGATGGTGCCCGAACTGAGCTTCCAGATGATTTTTTCTCAAGCCGGTTTTATACCGATAAGATGCTTGAATACATCAAATCTGACGAAGGTGATGACAATCCATTTTTTGCCTATCTTGCTTACACCGCACCGCATTGGCCGCTTCAGGCGCCTGCAGAATATATTAATAAATATAAAGGCCAATATGACGACGGCTACGACGCGCTTACCGAAAACCGTTTGAAGTCACTTGAACAAATCGGCCTTATAGAACCCGGCCATATTGCATCCGAACCGGCCTATCCTGAAACGGAATTTTGGAACAATTTAAGCGACGAGCAAAAGCAAATTGATGCCCGCGAAATGGAAACCTATGCTGCCATGGTCGACAACATGGATTACCATATTGGTCGAGTGCTCGACTATCTCGATGCATCTGGCCAACGCGACAATACCATCGTCATCTTTATGTCTGATAATGGTGCCCAAGGTTTTGGCCCTGGTATGGCGCGCGCCTTTCCACAGGACTGGATCGATGAAAATTTCGATAATAGTTTTGAAAATATTGGCAAAATAAATTCCTACGTCTACCTTGGCCCACACTGGGCCCGTGCCAGCACAGCCCCCATGCGCATGTTTAAAGGCTTTTCGTCCGATGGCGGTCTTAAGGTACCGGCGATTATAAGTTACCCCGGCAAGCTCGAGGCTATAGCAGGAACCTTTAATAACCAGTTCACTACTGTGCTTGATCTACCCGCCACTTTCCTTGATCTGGCAGAGATAGAACATCCCGGCACAGACTATAAAGGACGACAGGTTCGTCCTTACACCGGCTCATCAATGCTGCCTTTTTTAAATGGGGAGAGCGAGGTCATCCATGGAGCAGACGATGTCGTTGCATGGGAGCTTGATAACCGCAGAGCGGTGCGAAAAGGCGATTGGAAATCCGTCCTAATACCCGGCCGCTTCGGCACCGGCGAATGGGAGCTTTTCAACATTAAAAATGACCCTGCAGAACGTACTGATCTTAGCGAAATAGAACCCGAAAAACGCATCGAAATGATTGCAGAGTGGGATAAATATGCCAAAAATAATGGGGTCATTATTGCAGAGTAGCCGCAGTCCCTCTTCCGGCCGTTCTATGACAAATTTTTTACATACTCCTCCAATCAAATATGCGGTCTATAGGAGGGAGTTGCTTTTGAGCTGTTCGGCAACGCGGTTGTTTATCGAGATAATATGAAAGTCATAAAGTCCGCGAGCCTTGGTCCAATAATGGAGGGCGTGATCTCTGAACCGACTAGCATTACCGCACACCCGACTGCGCCCACTTATGAAACGGTAAGAAATTAGCCCCCCAAACTCAGCATGATTCATTAGTGTTATGCAGTTTCTATTCATATGTCGAGCTTGATTAAGATTCGCTTTTGAAGTTTCAAATCTTGAATTCGACTAGGAGGTTTAGAATGAAAATAATTAAATCTTTAGGTATTGGTATTGGAACCATTACGGTGGCATTAATTGGTCTCTATTACTCGGGTTATGGCGGCGATTTAGCCTTTCGGGCTTTTTTGGCTTACAGTCAACCGGCGGACGAATTTGATCCCAGCACTGCCGTGGCTGCGCCAGATTACAGTGACTCAGTTAATTGGGCTGCGCTACCGGGTAAAAATGATCCAGCAGATTTGGTGCCGATGGGTGTTGAGGAAGTTGTTCAGGGCGAGCAACCAGTAGATACATTTTTTATTCATCCAACAGGCTTCATTAGGTCAAATACTTGGACTTCACCAATGGACCCAAATTCAGGTACAGAAGAAAACACATTATGGATGATGGCGAATCAAGCCAGCGCTTATAATGGTTGTTGCAATGTTTATGCACCTAGATATCGAGAAGCGACCATCGTTTCTTATTTTGGTGAGACGGACCTGCGTGACAGTGTATTGAGTTTTGCTTACGAAGATGTAAAGCAGGCATTTGCTTATTTCATTGAGCATTATAATCAAGGCAGGCCCTTTATCATCGCCAGCCATAGTCAGGGCACTCACCACGCATTGCGGCTCCTAAAAGAAATCGTGGATGCCAGCGAATTGCGCAATCGCATGGTGGCAGCTTATTTGATCGGCGGCATTGTGATGCCTGCAACTCACAACTTACTTAATTCAATGGAAAATATTTCTGCTTGTGCAGACGCAGAGCAACTTAACTGTGTTGTCCATTGGGACACGATGGCCGAAGGTGCCCCTACCGATTTTTTTGACTTAACCCGCCCCATAGACAGCCTGTGTACCAACCCACTTAGTTGGCAGGTTGATGAAGAGCTGGTTACCGCTGAGAAGAATGTGGGCGCAGTGTTTCCCGAGGGTACTTATAACGCGGGAATTGGCAAGGGTGAAGATGCGTCAACGGCACAGATGTTCAAGGCGTTACCTGCACCGCTGCCGCAGCACACTTGGGCCCAATGCAGAAACGGTTGGTTGTATGTGCAGGATCAAAAAGGGTCAGAATTAGATAAGGGAGGCACAGTGGATACTAGTGGTATCTATCACATGCTCGACTATTCATTGTTCTATATGAACATTCGCAACAATGCCAAGCTTCGAGCGAATCGTTATATGGTGAGGTAGCACAGTGCTATTTAATGGTTGGGGGTAGAACAAGAACAATGTGCATCTAAAAAATTGTCGTGCCGGGTTCATGGAGAAGGCTTATCTAGATCGATTCTGTGGCGCTATTTGCTGTCACCAGAAGATTAAAATCTTGTGGGAAATTCTTTCTTCTACTAAGGGGCCTCAGGCCTATCTGACCAGTATTCAATTTGAGCTTTTGCTCTCGCTGTCATAAGGTACTCTCTTGACATCTACTCAACTGATGGCCATCTATCAAAGGAGAAACAACGCGTGATATTCAAGAGCAAACATCCAGATTTAGAAATTCCAGATGCTGATCTATGCTCGGTCGTGCTTACGCGTGCGGCAGAGCTGGGAGACAAACCTGCCCTCGTCGAGGGCTCTTCCGGCAGGACGCTAAGCTATAAGCAACTAGCTAAACAGATTCAACACTTCGCTGCCGGGCTGGATCAACGTGGCTTTAGGAAGGGTGACGTATTTGCCATCTTTATTCCAAACATGCCGGAATATGCCGTCGTATTCCTCGGTGTTGCCTCCGTCGGCGGAATTAACACTACTGTAAATTCGCTCTATTCAACTAGCGATCTTGTCCACCAATTCAAAGACTCGAATGCACGCTACTTACTCACGGTGCCGGAGTTCTTAGACCGTGCCCTACCCGCAGCGGCAGAGACTAAAATAGAGGAGATATTCGTTCTCGGCGATGCAAGCGACATCGAAGGCGTTAGCGCATTCGCCGACCTCCTCAACAATGAAGGCCAAGCGCCTTCGGTAGCGATTGATCCAAAAACCGATCTGGTTGCTCTGCCTTACTCTAGCGGTACGACTGGCCTATCAAAGGGTGTGATGCTCACTCATGAGAACCTAATCGCGAATATGGTGCTTTCCTGCCAACCTAATCCCATAGACGAGAACGACAGCATGATCGGTGTGCTGCCCTTCTTTCATATCTATGGCATGGTGTTGATCCTCAACCTAGCCATCTATAGAGGCGCTACCTTAGTTACCATGGCACGCTTCGATATCGAACAATTCCTGCAAATCGTGCAGGATTATAAGATTAGTTTTCTAAACCTCGTGCCACCAATCGTACTCGCACTAGCGAAACATCCCTCTGTTGACAATTATGATATTTCGAGCGTAAAAGTCATCGGCTGCGGCGCCGCCCCCTTAGGGGAAAAGCTAGAGAGAGCCTGCTCTACCAGACTGGGCTGCCAGATCTATCAAGGGTATGGCCTGACCGAGGTAGCTGGCGCTTGCCATGTCAATCCCGCCGCAGAGGCCGCTGACAAGACTGGCGCTGTGGGACCCGTCTTGCCAAATACACTCTCCAAGATCATTGATACCGAAACCGGCGCAGAGCTTGGCTTCAATGAAAGAGGCGAAGTATTAATCCGCGGCCCGCATGTCATGGCCGGGTATCTGAACAATGAGGAAGCGACGGCGCAAACAATCGATGCAGACGGCTGGTTTCACTCCGGCGATATTGGTTATGCCGATAACGACGGCTTCTTCTACATCGTCGACCGTCTGAAGGAGCTGATTAAGTACAAGGCCTACCAAGTCGCGCCAGCCGAGCTAGAGGCCCTGCTGCTTAGTCATGAATCGATCGCCGACGCCGCAGTAATCCCAAGCCCCAATGAGGAAGCTGGAGAGGTCCCAAAAGCCTTCGTAGTCCTGAAGGAGCCAATCACTCCAGAAGAAATCATGCAGTGGGTTGCAGAGCGAGTTGCCCCCCATAAGAAGGTTCGACTGCTAGACATCGTCTCGGAAATTCCCAAGGCGGCCTCAGGGAAGATTCTAAGGCGCATATTGGTAGAACAGGAAAGAGAGCACTTCAAAGCGAAAAGCTAAAAGCTAGGGATCAGCACATGCCAATTCACTTCTGAATTGGCTATACTCCCGCCCCCAGCATTCAAGCAGGCCCCACCGCACATGCCATCAAGTAATAAAGTCGGCTTCGTTTCTCTCGGCTGCCCAAAAGCCCTAGTAGATTCCGAGCGCATCCTCACGCAACTTAAATCCGAGGGCTACGATATCGTGCCCAGCTACGACGATGCCGATTTGGTCGTTGTCAACACCTGTGGATTTATAGACAGTGCAAAACAAGAATCTCTGGATGCGATCGGAGAGGCTATCGCGGAGAATGGCAAGGTGCTCGTAACAGGTTGCCTAGGTGCTCAGAAAGAAATCATTACCAATGCGCACCCGAAAGTACTAGGCGTTACGGGCCCCGCCGCCTATGAGCAGGTCGTTAATCAGGTTCACAATTTCCTTCCACAAAATGAGTCTCATGATCCCTTTATCGATCTCGTACCTGCTCATGGAATAAAACTAACCCCAAGGCATTATGCCTACTTAAAAATATCTGAAGGCTGCAACCACCGTTGCAGCTTCTGCATTATTCCCTCTATGCGTGGCGATCTCGTTAGCCGACCCGTTGGAGACGTCCTTGATGAAGCAGAAAGGCTAGCGAATGCAGGTGTACGAGAGTTGCTGGTAATCTCGCAAGATACTAGTGCCTATGGAGTGGACACCAAATATCAAACCGGCTTTTGGCAAGGACAACCGGTTAAGGCGAGCATGCAGGGCCTCTGCGAGGCACTCGCCCAGCTAGGCATCTGGGTTAGATTGCACTATGTTTATCCGTACCCTCACGTGGACAAAATTATCCCTCTTATGGCCGATGGGAAAATATTGCCCTATCTAGACATACCGTTTCAGCACGCAAGCTTAAATGTACTGAAGGCAATGAAACGTCCCGCTGCTACAGAAAAGACACTCGACAGGATTCTAAATTGGCGTGAACAATGTCCTGACATTACGCTACGCAGCACCTTCATCGTCGGTTTCCCCGGAGAGACCGATGCAGACTTCGAAGAACTCCTACAGTTTCTACAAGTTGCTCAATTGGATCGAGTCGGCTGCTTTCAATATTCAGCGGTAGATGGAGCAGCCGCCAACGAGCTTGCAAACCCTGTACCCGAAGAGCTAAAAGTCGAGCGCAGGGAACGCTTCATGGCAGCCCAGCAAAAAATAAGCACGAAAAAGCTGCAAGCAAAAATTGGTAAAGTAGTTGAAGTGTTGGTGGATGAAGCTAACACAGAGCAAATTGTCGCGCGATCTGCAGCAGATGCGCCAGAAATCGACGGCAATGTATTTATCCAGCCGAATTCGGATATTGAAGCGGGTGACATTATTCAGGTAAAGATTGAAGACGCCGACGAGTATGACCTTTATGGCACGCTCGCGAGCTAACAGCTAACTGTCTTCTTCAAACTAGCCGCGAATAGCCAATTCGATCTGGCACATCTACCTCGTATATTCACCGAGTATTTCTTGCGTCAGTATATTCAAAGTTGTGCATTTCCCTGTCCAGAAATTGATATGAATAGTGTTCCGTCGTCAGAATACAGGGTGAAACCCTGCTAATATTTTATTAAGCAGAGAAAAAACCCACAAAGATTATCGCTAAGCGAAAATGAATATTCATTTTGTATTAATTTCACAGTTCCATAGTACTTTAAGAAAATTTATGCAATTTTTCACCCCGCCCAAACTTCGATGGCAAAGAGAAGGGTTTATTCACTACACACGTACAACTCAAATAGGCTGCTGAATCATTGTTTAGCCTAATAGCGTTGAAGGTGTATGAACAATCAGGACAGTACCCATTTACACATGCACTATAAAAGGAACCTTTCATGCGATCACTAAAACGAATCAGCGTCTGCTTCACTCTAGCCTGCTCATCACTCCCCTTGGTTACGATTGCAGACACCTTGGATAATGCGCAGGCAGTTTTCGATTTCGCAGAAGCTGCCTACCCCAAACTACTGAGCCCGGCAGCTCCTGAAATTCAGGAAATCCAAGGCTTCTATGTCAGGCTCTACACCGATACAGGGATCTATCTAGGTGTAAAGGGAGACAACGTGTACGCAATCGGTGGCTCTGTTGGAAATGGACTAGTTTCCGTAGGAAAAGTTAACTCGCTGATTACTGTAAGCGACATAGACATCACCGAATTATTACTAACAAACCAGCGAGGAGAATGTAGTTACTACGCAGAGAATCGGTTTTCGAATGTTTTTGACATCAAGCGTGACCTGCAGTTCATGGGAACTCTCGTCTTTACGGTTGAAGACAGCGATTGCGTATTGGTAAGCAATAGCATACCGAACCACGACTTTAATGATTCAACTGCCTCCTTCGCTACTAATGTTCGCGAAGTCAGCGCCGAGTTTAGAATACCTACAGAACCGACGTTCGCCTCTTCTACCACAGCGATATCGCTTGCGATGGACAACGCCGTTTTCCTAAACGGTGTTAAGTTAGATCTTTTGGCGGCGGGATGCTTCGGTGTGGCCAATGGCAAGATCGGCTGTCACGAGATGAATCAGCCTTGGCGCTTTGACCCAATGAGTTCTGATACCGGGTTTGGCACTGACGCAAATAACGCGCATACGCAGCCAGATGGCACCTACCATTATCACGGAAATCCGAGGGCTTTGTTCGATCAAAACGCAATATCCAAATCACCGGTGATTGGTTTTGCTGCCGATGGATTTCCAATCTTCGGCAGTTACATCGAAGATAACGGAGAGATTCGCGCCGTTACTAGCAGCTTTAAATTGCTCAATGGCAGCCGCCCAAGCGGCGCAGAAGAGCCAGGGGGAAGCTATGACGGTACGTATGTGGATGACTATCAATATGTTGCAGCCAGCGGCGATCTCGATGAGTGCAATGGTATGATGCGCGATGGTTCATATGGCTACTATGTCACCGATGCCTACCCCTGGGTATTAGCATGCTTTAAAGGAACTCCTGACCCCTCTTTTAATAAGGCTAGCGGAGGCGGTGGTCCACCTGCACGAAGCGGAGGCGGCGGTGGCCCACCTCCCATATAAACTATGAAGATAAACCCTTACGCGAACAATCAGCACGCCCCATAATATTTTTTTAGATTCTCTTACGTGCCGTAAATAACCGCGTCTCACAGAGCATGATTACAAATATTTCGATAGGAAAAATACTCTCAACTACTATTGTATGACGATTTTTTTACCTAATGGCCCACAGGGGACCATTAGCAAATTAATGGTTATAGCTAACAATGCAGCCAACATCAACGTGTTTATCGCAGCTGCAATACCAACTAACCGAGCAAGTAAATAGCTTCTTAGACTGTCTCAACTCTTCTTTCATATCGATACCAAATCCGCGGTCGACTGCTCGACGATCATCATCGGCGAAAACTACAGTATTCCGAAACCAAAACTTAAAATAAGACTAATACCAACAGTCATCCAATCACCCCTGTTGTGAGTTCAAGCATATCTGCTCTCCCCGTTCTGTTATTTATCATTTTATTGAGCTAACAAAAAAAAGCAATCCCATCCTACGGCCATCCATTAAGCCCAGCAAAAGGGGCTCGCGAAAAATCTGACTTCAAAACTAGCGAGGGTGTAAAAAAGAAAGTAGTCTAAGGCTTAACTAAAAGTTCATACTCATGAAACTAATCGTCTGAGGATACCCCATGATCCCATCCCGCCTATTTGCCGCCTTCGCAATATCTCTTCTTTCCTTTACAAGTCTCGCGCAGACGATTCCCGGCGCACCATTCACTGGCCTAAAGGCTGAGATGGCAATCAGCATAGAGGGCAAGGCGAAGATGACGCAGGAAATCATCGACACTCTTTTCTCTTTTTCTGAACTAGGTTTTCAGGAGTTTGAGAGTCAGCGCTACCTCACCGAATTACTCATTGATAACGACTTCGATATCGAACTCGGAGTCTCCAATATCCCTTCTTCCTGGTGGGCGAGCTGGGGCAGTGGCGAACCAGTTATCGCACTAGGCTCGGATGTCGATGGTATTCCACGCGCATCACAGATGCCTGGAGTCGCCTACCGACAGCCGATGATCGAAGGTGCGCCTGGCCATGGTGAGGGGCACAACTCAGGACAGGCAGTTAATATCGTTGCGGCGCTTGCAGTAAAAGAAATCATGGAGCGTGAGAATTTGTCTGGCACCATAGTGCTTTGGCCAGGAATCGCCGAGGAACTGCTAGCTACCAAAGCCTGGTATGCACGCGACGGGCAATTCGATGACGTAGATGCAGTCCTCTTTACCCATGTATCAAACAACATGAATGTTAGCTGGGGCGATGCGAGAGGAACCGGCTTGGTTTCTGTCGAATACCTTTTTGATGGCGTTGCTGCGCATGGAGCCGGCGACCCTTGGAAGGGCCGAAGTGCGCTCGATGCTGTAGAACTCATGAACGTAGGATGGAACTTCCGCCGCGAGCACCTTCACCCCTTGCAACGCTCCCACTATGTTATTAGCAACGGCGGCGACCAGCCAAATGTGGTGCCCTCTTTCGCAAGTGTCTGGTACTTCATTCGTGAGATCACTGCAGAAAATATCATGGAAAATTTCGCAACCCTACAGCGCGTTGCCGAAGGCGCAGCGATGATGACCGACACAACTGTTAGCAGGAAAATAGTCGGCGCCGCTTGGCCGCGACATTTCAATCGCCCCATCGCACTTGCCATGGATAAAAATATCGAGGCCGTAGGCTTGCCCATCTGGTCAGAAGACGACCAGCGCTTTGCAAAGGCGTTGCAAACGCTAATGGGCTCGGATAATCCACAGGGTCTAGCCACAGACCTTTCCGGTATAGCCGGGCCTCTAGAAAATCCCGTGTCAGGTGGCTCGGATGATATCGGCGATATCTCCTGGAATGTGCCAACTGTCACCTTGCGCTACCCATCTAATGTAAGCGGCCTGCAGGGACATCATTGGTCAAGCGCTATGGCGATGGCTACACCGATTGCTCATAAAGGTGCCACCGCAGGCGCTAAAGTTGTAGCAGCTACTATGCTCGACCTGATCCAGGACCCTACGCTAATCCGTGACGCTCAAACCTACTTCGATGATGTACAAACCACTGATGTGCAGTATGAGCCATTCATCGGGCCGGATGACCCTCCAGCCATCGAGAAGAATGCCGAAATCATGGCTCAGTTTAAACCTCGCTTGGAGGAGCTGTACTATGATGCTTCGAGGTTCGATACCTACCTGGATCAACTCGGCATCGAGTACCCACAATTAGAACCGAATCTAATTCAGAGGAGTCAGTAAACTAAACGTGTTTCCCATTTCCTCATTAGGCTTTTCCTCAGAAATAAAATCTATGCTTCGCAAAGAGTTTTTACTCAAATGCTTAGCATAGAAAAGTTATTTCCCTGTTCCCGCTTATATGCCGTGACTGCAATGCTGTTTGCAGGTAGCTGCCTTGCTCAGACCCATTCTTCATCAGTGGCCACCGCAGTGAATTTGAATAGAGCGAAGCAGGAATACCAAAATTTCCTGCCAGAGAGCTAACCGTGCTCTCGGAGACACTCTCAGCAGAACAACTCGATAGGGCTGTTTTGAATCGTCTGATGCAAGAAATAAGCACTCAGCCGGCGAGCACCAAAACCCGCATTGGAATCAACGACAGTCAGCTACAAGAGTTATTCGTTATCATTTCTAATGCTCATGGCTTCATCAATGGCAGCGAGATCGCCAACGTACGCGCGATGTGCGCAGCGTGGGATGAGTCGGCAGCTAGCGATAATGCTCGAATAACCGAAGAAATAGTCGCTTACAAGGCGCGCGAACAGCTTACCCAGACTTTTATTGCGAAGTACTATGGTGTCGTGTTGTTTGATGTCGAAGCTATTCTAGATGAAAGGTCACTACTTCTATTTCGCGCCTACATGAACGATAGACGACGACTTGCCAATGCCGGAATGACATCCTGGGGCTCTCCGGTACAGAATATTAGCGCTGGCACTGATACTATTAAGTTCCATTGCCGTACAAACTAGAAATATCATTGGAGTTAAGCTGTGAGTTATAAATGTTTTGAAGTTTCCGTTGAAGACAAAATCGCCCATATAATTCTGAACCGCCCCGAAAAAAGAAACAGCATGATTCCTGAATTCTGGGACGAGCTACCCTCGATCGTTAAAGAACTTGACGCGAATGCTGAGGCTCGCGTTATTGTTATATCTTCTACAGGCCCTCATTTTACAGCCGGCATTGATACAGCTGTGTTCAGCAACAACGCAGTCCAGAGTGATGATCCAAAAGTCTTCGAGAAACAAA
>Ga0308013_10001021_pt1 | contig 14111 bp, 9 predicted proteins | sample Neamet181_FD_203131 | JGI IMG/M metagenome (GOLD analysis project Ga0308013, IMG submission 203131) | Marine microbial communities from water near the shore, Antarctic Ocean - #181 | ecosystem: Environmental > Aquatic > Marine > Unclassified | place: Southern Ocean | collected 2014-07-25
TCTAGAACCCCCATCCATTGAAGTTAATGCCTTTCTTATATCTCCGTAATTAACTCCGAGTTGGACTGCAGAATCATATTCTATAGCATGTCGCTTGCATAATTCAACCATTAGATCACATATCCCAGTGTTGCCATTTGAACGTCGCTGTAATTCAGCATCTAAACAAAAAATAGCAAGTTCTCCTTCATTATAATAAGAGATTTGTGTCTCTCTAGAGAATGAGTGGCCTCGGTATAAATGAGTCCAAGCATCATGACTTGATTCACTCAATGATTCAAATTGCATACCATTCCTTGTTGTAGTGCGCTTCATTTTCCGCATCCAATCCTTGCGCCAGTCTTGTTCAGACCATGCACCTGAGCGTACACAAATCATATCGCCTAGCCATGAAGTACATCCTTCAAACCACCAAAGCAATTCGGTATGCGCTTCTCTTTGTAAATCGTAATCGATGAAATTCCTTGGCCTCAATCGCTTTACATTCCATTGATGTAGGTATTCATGGGAAAATAAACTAACTAAATCTAGATATTCGTCAACATGATTTGGCATTAAGCACTGACGTGGTAACATTGATGTCTGTGAATTTAGATGTTCCAAGCCACCACGAGATTTCTCAGTTAACTGAATGACGGTGACGTAATTATCCCACGGAGGTATTCCGAACAAAGCATGATGCTCTTTGATGACTTTATTCATATCTAGTTTGAATTTCTCAAGCATCTCTTGATCGATTGGATGACCTCCACTATCCCATAATTTGAGGATATGATTTCGACCATCTACTTTCCAACAGATATTTTCATTTTCATTAGCTTCAATTATCCCATCTAGAAGTTCATCACGGTTGGGTGCAGAAAACAAATAGGTAATTCCTTTATTTCCGGTGAGCAATCCCTTACATGAGGCACTACTCTCTAATTTATATTGAGTGGCAGCGGACCAAGATGAAGGGGTATGCAAAGATATTGAGTGTTCCTGATTCATTCTTTCTAAGTCAATACCAGAGGTTGGTAGAAACCAAGTAAAAGGGGGCATTATGTGAATGTGGGTGGAATCAAGATGATTAGATCTGCAAGATAACTCAGTTGCTAATAATTTGTAAGAAATGGAAATCGATTTTGTATTTTGAGGTACTTTTATTTTCATTGCATCAACTTCATATCGAAATGAATTCAATTCAACCCCAGAATCATCTATGGCCACGAATTCAGTCATATGCTGAATTGGCTCTCTTAGGAAATAGGACCCAGGCACCCATCTTGGGAAGTGAAGTTTGAGAATTGGTTGTGTGAAAGGTCCATTGATGTCAATACCAACACTGACTCGTCGTGAATTGCCCTCGGTAGCATCGGTTGAGAAGGTAATACCTGAATTTTCTGGGCTCATATTTTGAGTTCATCAGCGGCGGTTGAAAGGTTCTCTGCTGTGACTTTCAGTAAAGTGTCTTGGCAACGGCTAGCAAATTCAATCGCATGTGCATTAATTTCAGGTTCTCCAGCTCTTCCGATTAAACGTTCGAGAAGCCTTGCCTTTTCTATAGTTGGAAGTCTATCATCATCCATCAATTGCCATAGCAGTGCATCACTTTTACTATCCCTTCTTCCTCTTAACCAGCGAGCAACAATAGAAAGTTTTCCCGCTGCGATTAACGTTTTTATTTGTTCATCATCTACATCATTGCACATTTCTGATAGGACTTTGCTAAATTGTAGGTTTTTATTGGAAGGGCATGAATCAATCAATTTGAGAAAATAATCTCCACCTAAGTTAATTGCAGGTTTACTAAGCAATGAACTATCAATTCCGCAATCAATCAAAGTAACAATATTTTGTTCAGATACCGTTTCGTCATTTGAAATAATAACTCTCAGTACCGCTTCTTTGACTGAATTATTAGGGTCGCTAATACCTCTAGATCGCAATTCCTTATCTGCTGATGAACTACAATAAGCAAGTTTACGGATTTGGTAATCAGTATTTTCTGACAGTCTTTGCGCCAATTCAAGATTTTCGGAGTCTTGTAATAATGCAGCAGCAGCTTTTCTCTGACAAGTCTGGTCATCAAATTCAAGCAATATGTTTGCATATTTTTCGGATTCGCTTCCGAATCCAATCAATAGGCTCGCAGCACAGCGGTTTGCATCTATCCAACTATGTTCAATTAATGGTTTTAAACTTTCAATTCCACTTTCAACAGCCCACTTACGATGCGCTTCTAATGATTTAGATTGAAACCATGGGTCCTTGTCATCTAGTAATGGTACAAATGCTTCTAATGCACGAGGGATATCCAAATCGAATAATACGCGTATTGCTCTTCTTCGTTGGCGAATATCTCTATGAGACAACCTAGCCATCTCAGTATTTAGTCCGCCTGCCATGAACATCCCACCCAACGTCTCATTATAGCCGCTGTGGCTCATAATTTAGATTCCGAAATCATCGAATTTGAAGTGATCATCAGAGTCCGCATCATATCCACCGGGGCTCGCTAAACTCGGGTAAACCATGAGTTGTAATAATGGCCACAAGCGAATGAATGAGGGCGATGCCAGATACAATAAACGAATCATCGGATGTTCTTCAATTGCGATTCCGGCTTCCCCTGGGGGAGGTAAGTCATCTGGTAAATTGCGTAAATCAATTATCAAATCAGCAATGGATTGTTGCTCTTCTTCTGTAATCATTTCTATCTCTAGAAAGGTTTCTATCGCTAATTCAAGGACGTCAGCCAACTCATTTGGATTAATTGGCCCAACTTCAGCATCAGATATGTCCACTGGTCCAAAACTAACATGGCCAAGGTTAGTTGGAAGTAATTCACCATTTTGACATTCTAATTTCATTAATTTTTGTCCAGCACTTCCACCTAGTGGTGCGATTACGAATCCAGACTCTGAAATCCTAGTATTAACCCATTCAGGTAACTGCTTTATTTGGCCTGTAACCAATACGCGATTCAATTCACCAGGGAAGGCAATAGGCGATATTTGTAATGATTCAATGTGTCTTACCTCAACATTCGGCCAATAAGTTAGCCGATCTGCTGCGTGCTGAGTGACATTTTGTGAAGGATCTAATACTTTGACACTACCTTCTTCTCCTACAATTAGAGCGATTAATGCTGCGATATAGCCACTTTTGCAACCGATTAAAATAACTTCATTGCCCTTTTGCAATTCTAAATGATATAATAGTGTCACAATCATATGCGGTGCAGAAATTGTTTTCACAGCACCCTTTTCATTTTTCAGGAAAGTAATGGGGCGGTCAGCATAGAAATCCGCAGTTTCAAAATCCGTGAAGTAATCGACTTCAATCGTCATCATTGCTTCTTTAATGGCATCTGTCATTGGGACGCCACCTTTTTCTAGGCGTTTCAATAAATCTTTCATTTCAGATTTGTCACTCATCAAAAACCCCATTTATTTAGCGCATTTCTAACCAAGCGAAGAATGAAATTATAGGAAGTAATATCATTAATATTTTATTTGTTTTCCTTTGGTAGTTGATATGATCTGCTGAAGGTTGAGGGATTACCTCAATCGATTTTGCACTTCTATTCCTTCTAGTTATACTGACGTTGTTCTCGATATATGTTAGAACTATATCGCGGAGACCTTGCTGGTTACTACTACTTTTACCTCGGCCAACAATGAATCTTACTGGATAACTCTCTGCTATAACCAATGCATCTCTAATTACATTCTCGACATTTGTTAGATTATGCATATCAATTCTAATTGTTCTTCCATCACTATTGATATGGCTCAAAGCTCGCCATTTACCTTGACCCTCATTATGGATTTTTAATGCCTCTCGTGCTACTTTTACCGGCTCATCAGCCAAAGCAACAGGCCTTCTTCTCCTAGCAAGTAATGGACCGAGAAGAATAGACATAAAGATGGGGGGTAAACATAGCAGTGATACCAATCTTTGTAATTCACTGGGGTCTGTTAAAACAGAAACTACCGATAGTGAGAATCCGAGGTATAAACCAAGGAATCCCCCAGCCTGCATGCCTAGCGACAAACCAACAGGCTCCCCTTCCAGTGCCCCCATATGGTTGAGGGAATTGGCAGATATCATCAATGCTTTGATGAATAAAAGAATATTACTCCCTCTGCAGTAGCGTGGGTTATGGGGAAGAATGGGTTGGCTAACCGTGAACCTGAGAGGAAAGTCGGTATGTGGGTTTTCTACATATGTGGTTTTCTTTTCGCCTCATTTTTCATTGCACCCCTAATTCTATCAGAAGGCACTGTCACAAATATCTCTGGACGAGCGAATGCATTAGATTTTGCAACAAAAGATGGATTTGGATCATCTGGAAATAGTGAGCAAGCATCTATGGCGCATGTGCATGAAGATGGTACAGTTCACAATCATAACCAATTCGCTTGGATGGAGTTAGATCCATATACTGGGTTTGTTTATGCATTTGGAGATTTGAATTGCCATAATAAGCATGAACGATCATGGGAAATTAACGGCAATCAAATGCCAGTTTGTACTAGGGATATTGGGATCTTCTTTGGTTTGGCAATTGGTGGTTTAGTGTTTTCTAGAAGAGGGTATAATCGTTGGACAATCAAGGATACATGCTTATCACTAATTCCAGATAAGTTGTTAGAGAAAATCTATAGAGGCAATCATAGAACCTTGTCTTGGCTAGGGTTTGGGGTTTTATTATGTGTCCCTTTAATGATTGATGGTTTCACACAGTTATTGACTGACTATGAATCTAACAACCTATCGAGAATACTGACGGGAACGCCATTTGGTATCGGTCTTGCAATTTTGATTTCTTCAATGTATTCAGCAAGACCTGTTAAGTTCGATAATGCAAGTCAGGTAGTTTTGCCAGGTGGGGCAAAATTTGAGTTAATAGAAGAATCAGAAGAAGAATGAATTCATTGCGGTGGGTCCATGCTCCACCACACTATTAATTGATCAATATCCTGTGGGACAGGGCAATTTTCATGGCCACTGGTAAGCATTTCTAATCTACTAATGACATTGCTAACAGCCTTTCTAGTCGCTGGAGGTGGTGATTTTTCTTGGCCTAAAAGCAATATCTCCGCTAAAGCATTCTTCCATTCTCCTTCTGGATTAGACCTCCTCCAAGATGCTAGAGAGGAACGCAATGGCCACATTGCTAATGCTAAACGGCAATATCCCAGTTTGTCATCTCTCAATTTGAACATCTGTGCTTCAGCAAAAGGTACGTGAGATTGTTGCTTATGAATCCACCACTCCTTCTGCAGCCACCTAACCAACCGTTGAGTATGCCTCTGTGTAACCATTCGGTGAGGGCCGAGTGATTTATGCAATCTTGGAATTTCACTCGAACCTACAATTAGCGAGAGAGTTCCTAAAACCGCCCAACATGATTGGGCGTGTGGACTTGCTGGGACGTCAAATGATTTTGCTGATTTTTTCGGCCAATTATCTTCTGCAAAATGCATCCAATTTGCTGGGGAGTCACCCGAAAGCCAACCGATATTCATCGAAGTCTTCTCTTGAGGGGCTCCAGGTAGCCTTGTTTGTTTTTTTACATCGGTAACTAATGCATTCAATAGATAGCGATCGACTTCATCGGCATCAACGTTTAATGGGGCGGGTCTTCTATTGAAAAAAGCGCGTAATTCAGTTCGCAATTTTTTGCGAAGTTCATCCAGCCCCCCTTCATTGAGAATTGGCCCTATTACGCAACACTTGTCAAATGGAGCAGGAACTATTATTTTACCAGATAAAAGGTCGTTAAACCCCTTTCTAATCGTTTTCTGTATTTCAGTAGTTTCAAAATATTCTGATTTGCCACTGGCCATTCGCAAAGTTCCACTCTGTATTCTCTTAATCGCTTTATCAGGGTCACAGTCAATCCAAAATACAAGGTCGGGAATCATCGATGCAGCATTCATTTTAGCAACCAGTTCAAGTCCCAATTCTCCGACGACTCCTTGATAGATTAATGATGAGTGAATATTTCTATCTGAAATTACAACATGGCCTTTTGCAAGCAGTGGCCTAATCCAGGTATGAGAATGGTCCAGTCTATCGGCAGCAAACAATCCTGCTTCTTCCAGAGGGGTTTTATCTCCTAATTTAACAGATGATAAAGCCAGTTTACCCAATTCACTATGCCTTCTTGGTTCATGGGTTGAGTGATATCCTGGGAATGGGAAATCCGCAACTAACTCTTGAAGAATTCTTGCAGCTTCACCTTTTCCGGAGCCGTCGCCCCCTTCGACAGTGATGAGGTACACGTTCATTCCCCCTGGTAATCATCAAATTGTTCTCTAATGAAAACCATCGTAATCATTCCAGCAAGGATTAATGTAGGTCCAAATAAGATAAATCCTCTACTGAATAATGATATTCCTGCCAAATACATTGTTCTCCTGTAGTATTTACCCCTTCTAACTTCAACCGCAGCTTGAATACCCACCATTCCAGTAATCACCGTAAGAATACCAATTGTAGTCGAAAGACCCACTGCACTCTCTAAATCCCATCCAGTTGCCACAAGATGGTGATCTCTCGTAATTGTGTCATTGCCATAGGACATGGTAATCGGTCCGACTCCTGCTTTTTCCGGAATTATTTTCAATTCCATGGTATTGTAACCTTCTTTAGACAGTTTCAATAAGTGTAATTTAGATATGACATTATCAATGACAAATAGGCCATTTGCATCAGTTTTTACGGTACGCAGGATTGTATCGGTTTCAATATCAATTAATTCAACAGTTACATTTTCAACTTCAGTACCTTCTTCAGCTTGAATTGCAGTGCCAATGACATCTACTGATTCAGTAGATGCAAAGACTGAGGAATCAAAAATGTCACTAGGATTCCCTTGTAGAAGCAAAGCACCACTCATCATGCCCAATAACGAACCTAATAATATCAAAGAGGCAGCGATAGTCCTCCATCGCCCTCTTTCAACTTCCTCCAACCGTAACCATCGCTGTTTTGTTCTTTCAGCCGCTAATTCAACAGCAGCATCTACATCTTCAACACTAACAACCAGTTCCTCACTTGAGTCGAGCGCTCTTTGTTCAGTAGCATCTTGCGAGGCTTGCAGTTGGCTCTGGACACGTGCTTTCAGTGCAGCCTTTCTTTCTTCAATACTCTTGCCAGACACCTAATCACCTCCTCCGCTCAAACCATAGGTGTTGGTGCGCGGATATTACCCCTTTCATATCAAGTCCGCGCAATAAACCAGTAGTTTTATTCTACAAAGCGCTTAAGGAAAAACAAAGAAACTAAACTTATGGCAAGAACGCTGAAAGATAAAACTGCTAATATTTTAGAAGAATCAGAACCTTCGTCGGGGGTTTCAGCAATTGGTTGTAGTTGTTCGGGTTCAGAATAGTTTGATTTTTCAAATTGTTCTAATGGTGTGTCAATTGTCGTCCAGGCCCCTGTTAATAGTCCTAATTCTACAATCATTCCAACATGTTCTAGTGACTCAGCACTCACTTTATCTGCAGTATCTTGCGTTGTATGCCAATAACCTCCGAAAGGAGTTGCATTTTGACCGTATGCCAAGTCGATAATATCTAGAGAAGGAATTCCAAGTTCGAATGGATGTACGTGGTCATCTATTACGGTCAATGATTGATTGGACCACATTACATCAGACCTTTGACCGTTACAACCATCGGTTTGATTAGAAAGTCCGAGCTTTTGACCCAAAAACATCATATTATCGGTTAATATTGGCGTTGAAGGGATAATTCTTGTCAAATGTAAATCGGCATCGCCTATCATGTCCAATAAAATGAAAGATTCAGTTCGATTAATTTCTTCTTGAGATAGATTATCAGCCCATGCCTCAGCACCGAGAGTGTAGTTATTTCCTTGATCTTCGGCATCAGAGAACAGTAGCATTATTTCATTATTCAACTCCATACCAGGGATGATTCGACCTAACTCGATAAGAGCCGCAACCCCACTAGCACCATCGTTCGCCCCCAGAATAGGGGTGTTGCGGAGAGATTCATTGGAATCCCTGTTGGCTATGTCTCTAGTGTCATAGTGGGCAGACAATACGATCCTGCCCAATCTGTCAATTTCATTTTGAGTCAAGTTTTGAGGTTTCCAAGTTGCGATTACATTGGTCAACTCAATCTCATGAGAAATGTGGGTACTCAATTCGACATCCCAGCCATAAGTTGTAAGGTTTTCAGTTAATGAATCTCGGAGTGTCAATGAAGCGTTTGAACCAGGCAATCTTGGTCCAAGTTCAGTTTGCCATGAAACGCTCTGATTGGCCAATGTTCCATTGAATTGTAATTCCCCTATTTTTTGGCAAATGTCCACCGAATTAATCCAATTATCATTATTACCACTTACTGATGTAGTATTTGATAGCAATAAACAGACAAAAACGACCCCTATGAAGCGTTTTTGACCGCCGCTTTGAGTGCTAAGTGGGGAGAGCATTATTGAATCCTCACTGACCGAGTATTAAATACTTCATTTCAAGTGGTGATTTTGGGAACCAGTGATGCGTTTCCCTGAGGTCAATTAAATGTCGGAACTACGCACTAGTCCAGCCTTCTTATTCGTAACAGTATTGCTCATTGCCAGCATGTCACCATTATTGATGGCGGCAGCGGCTCAGTCCAACGAATCTGATACATACGAAGCGGTGCCATATAATGCTGGAGGGGTAATCATTGGTGACATTTCTGAATTCGATGCACAAGATGGAAGAGAATATTTGTTTATCGAAGAGGACGAGATTGTTGTCTCGGCCTCACCATTCATGAAATCAAAGTGGGTTGAAGCCGGTATGCCAGGAGTGGATGAAATTTTAATGCAACCATCTACTAGTGGTCGCTCTTCAGCAAGGGCTTGTTCACCACACGTGGTAGGCGATACACTGACCGTTCCAACATCAGGTGGTTCTGTTGACACTTATGTGGCGAAAACAACTGTTTCAGTAGCATTCCTAGTGCAAGCGGGAAGAACTCTTTCATCTACAGTTCTAAACAATCTTGCACAAACATGGGATCAAACAATCTATCCAACAATGACTACTTACTATGGAAAGGACTACCAGGACGGTAGAGGTTTAGCACCTCCTGATAAAGATAATAATTGTCAAGTTCAAATCGTAATTTACGATATTGATGGGGCATACAATATCGGCGGCTATTTCTCTCCTTCATTTGCAGTTTCCAGAGAGGCTGTCTTTGTTGATTATGCAGATGTGACATTAACTTGGGGCAAATCAATTCTTGCTCACGAATTAGAACATCTATTGCACAATGCACAAGATCCTTATGAGAATCTGTGGATAGATGAAGGAAATGCAGATGTAGCAATCTATCTTTGTTTTGGTGCTGATTCAACTCTTACGGGGCACGTTAATGCTTGGACTACAAGCCCAGATCTAAGTGTTAGATGGTGGAATCAAAGAATTGCAGATTACGGTGCAGGATATATGTTCACAATGTATTTGGCCGAACACTTGGGTGGAGGCCCAGCTGTTAGGCAATTGGTACAAGATAGTGCAACAGGTGGGCAAGGAGTTGTCAACCTAGCACTCTCCCCTCAATCCGGCCAATCGGGTAAAGTTGGTACGACTATGTCTGAAATCTTTGCCAATTTCTCAATTGCTGCTACATTAGATAGTGATCAAGGGATTTGGGGATATCCAAATCTTCAATTGACGCAAGCGTGTGCTTCCGGTTCATTCTGTAGGGCCCAACCAGCTGATACTAACTCGGATTGGGTTGGACCATGGTCTTCAACAGGGAATGGCGTCGAAGGATGGGGAATAAGTTCCTATAAATTCACTCCCGGAACAGCCTCTCCTGCTCCTTTGACAATGAGATTTACAGCAGATGTCAGTCAATTCGAAGGGGTTTTAGTTTCAAAATCAACTGCTGATGGGTTGTGGAGTGTTACCGATTTAAATTTCCAAAATAACGTTGCCACAGGCCTCGTCCCTGGATTTGGCAATTTGACAGATGAAGTCTGGGCAATAACATGGTATGCAAGTACAGTTGCAGATTGTGATTACACCTCCTGTGGCTCTTCATATCCACAAGGGACTCTCGATGTTGAAGCAGCAAGAATAACCTCTCCTGCTACTATTGCACTGAACACAACCACTCTATCAGATAGAGATGGAGATGGTTCTCCAGACACTGCTCACATCAATTACAATGTGTTATCAAATGCTTTCTTTGAAGATTTAGATGTCACTGTCAAGGTCAAAGATGGATTTGGCAATGTAGTAGATTCACTAACAAATAGGATCTCTGCTGGAGGCGGCGTAGATATTGGGGGTAATGTTTACTTTACCGCAGCAATGACGGATCAATATACATTTGATTTGGAGATGCGAGATATGCTTGGAACATTGATAGATACCAAAACGACATCGCCACAAACTCTAGCAAACATGCGCCCAACTGCGAATGGTAGTATTGCACCAAATCAAACACAAACATGGGAAAATGTCCAATTCAATGGAGATGGATTTGATGCATGGGGTCTTTCCTTGGACAATAATTCGTTGCCATATTACGACTCTGCAACAGCTTATGCCTGGGATTTTGGAGATAATGTCAGTTCAAGTTTGAAATCTCCAGTACGATCTTATAACTCGGTCGGATCATTCAATGCTACATTAAGAATACAAGATGTAGGTGGAACTTGGTCGGAAACAGATATTCATCAAATAGTGGTCAATGATACCACACAGCCCGTTCCTATTATCACGGTCAACAATGTGGTTATTGAAACAGAGATTTCAATCTTGACGAACCAAAAAATCCTCTTTTCAGCAGGAAGAACGGCAGACAATGTGCCGACAGAGAATCTCCAATTCGACTGGAATTGGGGTGATGGTACTAGCCAAGGTGGAGTCGGGATGTATTCTGCTCACCACGAATGGGGGGCATTGAATTCTACCAATGAAACCTACACTCTAACCTTGAGTGTTTCAGACGGAATAAATATCGGAATAAAATCAATTAACGTCACTGTAAATAATCGTGTTCCGGTTCAGATTTGGTCGGAAAATATGACTACATACACCTATACTCCAATGGTTATGCCCGATATCTTCAAAGATTATGATGGGCAAATAATCACATACGCATGGAGTTTCCCAGATGGTGTTAACCTCAATGGCGGTTCGCTTGATAGAACTGATGATTTTACGACTACTAGCAGTGCTCAATCCAATCCAATAGTCGGATGGGATAGCGCCGGACTAAAGACAGTCCAACTTACAGCAACCGATGACGATGGAAGTTCATCTACTGCACAATTTTATGTTACAGTGCTCAATCAAATGCCAGTCTCGGACTTCCTTGTCCGTACAACAGCATCAACCGGTTCGGAATTAATAGATTTCCGCGCAACAGATGGACAAGTTGACTCTCCATACACCTTTGATGGAAGAAATAGTTTTGACCCAGATGGAACAGTTGGAGATTCAAGTGACTTAACATTCAATTGGAGTTTCTCTGATGGTACATTCGGTGATAGGCCTCAAGTAACCCATTCTTTTACTGAACCTGGGGTTAACAGTGTAATACTGATTGTAATCGATGAAAGTGGGCAAGAGAGTATTGCAAAGACTATGGTTATCAGGATCTCTAATCCAGTTCCACTCATCAGTGTGAAAATACTAGATGCGTGGTTAGGTGGGGATATTGTTACCGATGAAACATCTTTGCCCGAAGGAACTGTGGTGGAATCTTGGTCTAGAACCTTTGACGAAGATGGTAATTCAATTGCGGCACCTGGGACTTTACTATACTTCGATTCGGAAGGAACAAGAGATGGAGACCGTCGCTATGAAGGAATGTACATTCCACTTGAATCATCATCTCCAGAATGGAACGGTATCGTCAGTTATACTTGGGATTTCGGAGATGCTACACCACTGAATCATGATCCATCTCCTTGGCATTCATATTCAATCCCGGGCGAATATATTGTTACGCTTACGGTTAGGGATTCATTTGGTACAGGGGATGTTTCAAGGCAGTCCTATACGGTGATTATCCACACACCTCCGGTGATTGAGGAGATTTATATTCCTGAAGATGTATTTGTTGGCGATGTAAATTCGTTGAGTGCAAATATCACTGGTGAAGAAAGTGATGAATTGATAATTTATAGGGATTTGAATGTACTAGATGGTTCAATCAGTGACCGTGACGAAAGAATTGAATCCGGATTATTGATTCAATGGGATTTGGACTTGGAAGTAGATGCCAATGAAAACGGTGATTTTGCTGATGACTGGGTATCACCTCTCACAGGTTCAAGAACTAGAGTCTCTGCAAGTTGGCAAGAGGCAGGATTGTTACAAATCCGCCTACAGGTCTGTAATGGACTCGACATGTGCGATACGATGGATTCTGATGTCCAAGTAATCCCTGAAGGAGAAGCACCACCATCTTTGTCTGATTTCAGTGCCGAAGATTGGAAGAATTGGGGGTCAGAGGCAGGTTCAGATCTGTTAACGTTCATCGTTCTTATTACAGCTGCATTGATTTTGGGTTGGTTTGTAATGAGAGAGCCTACAGAAATTGAAGAGGAAGCAAAGAAAGCGGCGGAAACCTATGATGTCGAACATGTAGAGTCTCAAGGAGGATTATTGGGAATGGATCAACACGCACCTCCACCGGCACCATCCATACTTTCAAAGGAAGAACGCCGCTCAGATGATTCTGGTTATATTAGACCGCTTAGAAGAAGAGGTTGAGCGTTATCTCCATCAACCCCCTATGGCTTGGAATACATGTAGGGGGTAGGCGATAGTGCGGTTAGTAACGATTTTAGTAACAATGCTTGTCCTGATACCTCTCACTTCTAGTGGGTTCACTGGAGGGGGCATTATTTCTAACGCCCAAGCCGCTAGTGCCTGTTCTGGTGACTGGCAGCCAATAGTTTGGAATGAGACCATACAGAGAGTTGCGGAAGTGCCATTTCAAAATTCTTACAATGATTATTATTATGAAGATGGATATTATGAAGATGATACGAATTCTCCTGAACCAGTTAATAACAATCAAGATGATTATCCTTTAAGTCCGGAACAGCCTTACATGTATCAAAACAATTGGCAAAATAATGCATTGACACCGCTAACAGAAGATTATAGCACCTTCATGAAAATTGGAAATGATAGTGTAGGTGCATTGCGGCTTAACCTTTCAAGCAACCACAGGACTACTATTTGTGTCACATTGACTCATATGATCAATGATGAGATCGTTCCGGCATTTGGAGATATATACTTGCTGACCAGTAGTCAATATGACTCTTACTCGCAATCATATTCGCGTAGCCATAGTGGCTTTGATTGGTGGGGGGATGTTGAAGATAGTCTCAAAAATGTCGACCCTGAATGGAGAAGTTTTGACATTCTAGGGTGGAGGACCTTTAGAGATGCACATGAATATGAAAATATGAATGAAGTTGCAATGTCGATTAGCCTAGACGCTCCAGAAATCTATAATAGTTTATTCGGAGGTAGCAATTGGGAAGATTTCTATGTGGTGGTTGATACGTGGGATAACTCTCATGACTCGGATGCGGAGGCACCGAATAAGATTGTAAATGCGGATGTCTCAATAGTGACAACGCTGCGTTCATTCGTTTTGCCACCTTGGACAGTATCTATTGCTTTCTTGGGCATTGTAGGCTGTATGATGCTGGCACCAATTATCGTTAATCGCAAATATATGGGGGCTGGGTTAGCACCAAAACAGGAAGAATTAGTGCCTTCACTGGAGATCCCACCAGCAATTGTTTATGAAAATCAACCTAAAGCAATACCGTCTATGCCGGAACAATTACTTCCACCACCTATCCAATAGGGTGAGTCTTAATCGCTTTCAAAAGAAAGAGAATAATCAGTAGTCGAGAAGCGTCCAGGCATCTCTTAGGTCATTGACATTGACTAAACCTTTCTCATTTAATCTAAATTCGTTTAACATTGTTGCATAGACGATATGTTGATTCAGAATTTGTGCGTGAATACGCGCCCAGTCTCCACCATTGCCCAATCCCATCAAACTGAATTGAATTTTATCATCAGCGAGTTCTTGTGATGCGTG
>Ga0308013_10001025_pt1 | contig 14083 bp, 14 predicted proteins | sample Neamet181_FD_203131 | JGI IMG/M metagenome (GOLD analysis project Ga0308013, IMG submission 203131) | Marine microbial communities from water near the shore, Antarctic Ocean - #181 | ecosystem: Environmental > Aquatic > Marine > Unclassified | place: Southern Ocean | collected 2014-07-25
GCCTTTCAGGGAATATTTTCCCTGGTTTTCCCTTAACTGCGATCTCATTTCTTGTAGCAGGTAAACGACCCCATCCAAACATTGCAGCCTGATCAGATAATGAATTAGGACTGTTTTCTTCTGATCGCTCTAACATCCTTGGGAGATCAAAATTATCAATATTATATCCTGTGATGAAATCCGGATCTTCCTCTCTAACAAATCTTGTTAGACCTTCCATGATTTCTATTTCAGAACCCCTATATTCTCGAATTATCCTTTCACCACCTCTATCAATAACTGCTGCGGCACACAAAATATTGTTATGTTTTACACTTGTTTCTAGGTCAAAAGAAAAAGTTACAAAAGGAGTTGGAAAGGGGTCTGCTCTTTCCAAAGATGAAACATCACAATGCATTATCAAATCAACAGGGTAAAGCCCTGCACCACCTATTTGCCTTATTTCTTCGGCTACTTGGCTAGAATTAATTGTACGAGGTATCTCATCGGGTGCACGATCACCAGCCCAGAGTACTTCGCCAGAAAAAGAAATATGAGGTCCTAAATCAAAATCCATCAGTAATTTATGTATAAGAAAAATATCAGAGCTTGTGACGTCCCAACCATCCATCGATAATTTTTTTTGTAAGGTAATATAAGATTTATATTCTCTAGAAATAACATTGATTCTCCAATGAGGCCTTTCCTGACCATTATACAATTTATTCCCTAACTCAATTGGTTCTCCTAATACTCTACTGTCATTAGTAACTTCATCTAATGAAAGATTAGGTGATTTGGAATTACTATTTGTCATAGGGTCAGATATCTCAATGTAAGGATTTACCCCATTAACTAATAATAATATTGAATGCCCAGATTTAGAACGGCACCATAATTCAATTACAGTTTTTTTAGAATCATTCGGCCAGTCACGAGAAGAACCTGAAATTATGCATGCTTCATCTTTCCATTCCAATGAACACACCCTAGCCTATCATTGAGTCGTATCATGCCCACCCTTGTGAAGTTCTCCTAGTGCTATTTTGTGTTTGATTAAGCACAACCGTTGAAAGCCGCCCCCTCTCCCAAGCAATTGATTGAGGCCTTTATGATGTTAGATGAATCTAAGCCGAGTATTGATTGGGATAGTCTAACTTTTAGTTTTACAGAAACTGATAGGATGTATATGTCAACCTGTAAAAAAGGAGAAGAATGGGAATTTGGAGCCATGCAGGACTATCAAGAACTGAGGATTTCTCCTGCTGCAGGAGTAATAAATTATGGTCAAGGATTATTCGAAGGTATGAAAGCTCGACGTACAGAAGATGGAAGAGTCCTTTTATTTCGTCCAGAATTTAATGCACGTAGATCTGCGGATGGTTGTAGAAGATTAGGTATGCCGCCTGTTCCCGAAGAAATCTTCCTTAATGCTGTAAAGAAGGTTGTACAAGAAAATATTCGCTGGTTACCTCCAAATGGAAGAGGGGAGCTATACATTAGACCACTTATTTTTGGTAGTGGCCCGATCTTAGGGGTTGCTCCGGCACCAGAATTTACGTTCCTAATTTATGCAGTACCAGTTGGTCCGTACTTCAAAGGAGGAATGAATCCTATTGCTCTAAAAGTTTCAGATGAGTATCATAGAGCCGCTCCCGGAGGATCAGGGGGAGTCAAAGCAATTGGGAATTATGCCCCAGGAATGATGCCATCACAAAACGCAAAATCAGAGGGTTATGCTGAAATTATCTATCTAGATGCTGTGAATCATAAATATGTAGAAGAGGTTGGAGCTGCTAATTTCTTCTGTATCAAAGATAATATAATCTATACTCCAGAACTTACGGGAACAATACTACCAGGAATTACTAGAATGTCAATTATCGAATTAGCTCGATCAATAGGCTACGAAGTTAGTGAAGAAAAAATCGATATTGATTTTGCAATGTCTGCTGATGAAGCATTTTGTGCAGGCACTGCAGCAGTTATCTCTCCAATTGGGTCAATAGAACATGGAGGAGAACTTACAAATTATTCTAACGGAGGTATTGGGAAAATAACTCAAGAATTATTCGTTGCTTTAACCGACATCATGAATGGCCGTGTTGAAGATAAGTTTGGATGGACTCCTGAACTGTGATTATTTACGGCCAAATTTCTTTTTTCTTTGTCCGCCAGTATTTCCTTTGAATGACTTTCTTTGTGTTCGAATTTGTTTGTCGCCTTTTTTCAAAGGCTGTTTCTTTCCAGATTTTTCATCGTCCTTGGATTCTTTAAACTGGCGACGAAGACGAAGTCCAATAGTTTGCATAACACCTTCTTTTGAATCTGCCCTAGTCACAGAGATTGCTTCTTGAGTGGAGAGGATTAAACGTCCTTCTTTTGAATGGGGACGAGAGGGATGACTTGCTTCTGTATCGCGTTTCATTTTGGAAAGTCCTGTATCGCGTGCAGCCCAAACTATAGCATCTAAACTCGGATTTGGAATAGAGGCCTCTTTGGGAACTCTACGTCCCTCGTTACGAGATAATTTAGAATCGAAATACCTAGTCCAAAGTATCATCTTTGACTTGTCCGCTGTCATGCTATCGCTCACTCCGCGTTATTTGACTAACTTGAGTGCTTCGACTGAATCATTCTTCGATAAGAATGCCAGAAATGACTCCATCCATACCAGGTCTGCTAGTTACTCTAACTCTACCTAGTTCGGTCTGAATGATTGCTCCTTTAGTGACTATGTTACGTCGAACGAAGTTAAGATTTGCACCATTTTCTACTACGTTAGAAATTGTAGAACGAGTAGTAGTACCATCCTTTGAGTTAACGTTTACTGTGTATGCTGAAGTCACTCTAACTGTCTGTGAACCTGCATTCTTTCGGTATTTCTTAGAAGCATCTTCAGTTCCTACAAAAGCATATTGAGTTTCGCTAGAAATCTCTGTTCGGCGCTTGCCTCGATAACGGTTTGGTCTCTTCAAGCGTCCACCGGTCGCCTTGCGCCGAGATATACCATGCCACTTTGCCATGAAAGCCGCCGACTTGCCACCCTTATTTCAATAGATTGGAATAAACAAGGACAAGAGAATTGACATATTTCACCTTAATCAGGCATTATAATAGTTAAATTTCTAACGATTTAACCTAAGTACAGTTGATAGACAATCTCCCTCCAGAACTACTTGTGAGTGAGAAGAGACTTCGTCGACGAACCCCCGTCAGATGGAAACAAATACGTAAAGAAATGTCTGAAATTTCTGACATTATAGGTGTAGAATTAAACTTCCCTACGTCTTTTCTAGAGAAAGGACATTTCCAAGAAAGAGATTTAATTCTTGTAGATAAAATGCCTCTTGCTATCCAAATAGATACAGATAATGGGAAAATATGGTACCCTACGATTAGAGGTATCTTAGCTTGGGGAACTGAGAAAAGTTGGGCTTCAGTAGATCATGGAGCTATTCCTTTCTTGATGAATGGTGCGGATTGTATGGGAGCAGGAGTACATCAAGCAGATCCAAACATAAAACCGGGGGATTTAATGTGGATTAGAGATTTACAACATGGTAAACCATTAGCAATAGGTACGGCTGCTGTGAGCGGAATAGAAATGGCTGAAATGACGAAAGGTAAGGCGATTAATACAATCCATTGGGTTGGAGATGAACTTTGGGAATTAGAAACTTGAATCAATAGGTTTCATTTGTAAGAATCCCCGCGTATAGTTATGCACAAACTGGTCGCAGTCGCTATTGTTGCTATTTTAGCATTCAATGTAATGGCGTCAGAAGGCGGATCAAATGAAGGAACTGACCTTTCTGAAACTAGTATCTTAACAATCGATGCGAGTAATATCGTCTATGCAGGTTCTGATTTTACTATTTATATAACTCTAAAAGATGATGCTGTTGAAAACATTAGTCATGTCAATTGGATTACACAAGTTTGTATTAACACAGGGGTTTGTTATCCTCCAAAAACTATTGAAATGACCACTGAGGATAATAAAACCTGGAATAGTATAGTAGAGGTTGATGAAGATGCTAGTTATTTAAACTGGAGAATTGACTTAATAGATTCTAATGAAAACACAACAAGGGTTCCTGAAACAGGTTTTGGTTGGAAGATTTGGTCTGATTGTTGGTATGATGGAAATAATTGGGGAGGAGATGATAACTCATGTTGGCCAGAAGAAGATACTGACAATGTTCCAGGATTCATTATGCCACTAACTTTGGCAGCAATAGGAATAGCAGGATTGATGACTCGACGCGACTGAGCAAAATCATGGTTGATGGCGCAGAAGGACTAGGATTTATTGATTTAGAATTTATTGAACTTTCAAAAGAAGATATGTCAAATCAAGCATCTGACTTCTTTGATTTAATGAATAAAAGACGCACTACAAGGCATTTTTCAAATAAAGAAGTCCCTCGAGAATTAATAGAAATTGCAATAAAAACTGCTGGTACTGCACCTTCGGGAGCTCATTTGCAGCCTTGGACTTTCGTCGCAATATCAAATAAAGATCTGAAAAGAAAAATACGACAAGCCGCTGAAGAAGAAGAAATGAAAACTTATTCTGGAAGAATGCCAGAAGCATGGGCTGAGTTATTACGACCTTTGGGTACAGATTATGTCAAAGAGCACATTACCGATGCTCCATGGATCATTGTTATTTTTAGGCAAACAAAAAGAATTCGGGAAAATGGAGAATTAGGTCCAACATATTATTCTCAAGAATCCTGTGGCATTGCAGTAGGACTTTTTATCGCAGCAATACAAAATATGGGACTTACTACATTGACGCATACGCCTTCTCCTATGAAATTCCTTAGAGAATTATTAGGACGGCCAGAGCATGAGCATGCTATGCTTCTGATGCCTGTTGGTTATCCAGCTAATAATGCAAAAGTTCCTAATATAGCTAGAAAAAATATTAATGAAATTTCAGAATGGTTTGATTGAATATTTTATTTATTTGTTGAAGGAGTAAAGAAAATTAATGCGACTCCAGAACCTATAATTAATAATCCGCCTATAATAATTTTAAAAGTTAAGACTTCATCAAATAAGATGATTCCATATATTGTTGCAATTATTACTGTGAGATAGGAAAATGCACTAACCCAAGCAGCATTGGCTTTATGATAAGCCATTGTTATTCCAACTTGACCACCTCCAGCACCTATACCAATTCCCACTAACGCTGCTATCATTTCCCAAGTTAGACTTGACAAATCAGGTGCTGCTTGAATCACTGAACCCACTACTGAAAATGCCGCAAACCAAAATATAACTGTTGACGGAGAATCAGTCTTCCTCAAGTCTCTAACAAAAATATATGCTAAACCTGCAAAAAAACCAGAACCTAAAGCCAATAAAGCATTTGAATCGATACTATCTAAGTCAGGAGATACAATTAAGATTATTCCGATAAATGCAGTAATAAGCATAAATAATACAGGGGAAGATACTTTTTCCCGAATTAAACTACCAGATAAGAGTGCGACGAATAGAGGGGCCGTATATTGCAGCGTTACTGCTTGGCCTATTGGAATTAAAGATAGAGCTGAGAAATAAAGGGTCATTGCTATTAATCCTACTAAACAACGTAAAAACATCTTCTTTGGGTCATTCATCCTAAGACTAGTTTTGTGATATCTTGCAAATATTGCTACTGCCACAGCAATTACTAACGAACGTATAAAAATAATCATCCAAACATCTGCATTTAGAGAAGTCCATTTGACAAGTGCATTCATAGTTCCAAAACAAATACTTCCAAATATCATCCAAATAACTGCAATTCTAGGTGAATCTATTGGATTCTTGGATTCTGAGGACACATAAGATGAAAGATCAGGTCCATCCTTAGCTAAATGCGCTATAGATTCAAGACCTCGCCCGAGTCCTTTAGATGACATCTAAATAAGTCCCCATCTTTGTTCTAAGGAATTGGAAACTCCCTGATAATCTTGGCCGCCATTACTATTTGGATCATGTAGATGAATCGGGACACCGTGACTAGGTGCTTCTGCTAATTTGATATTTCTGCGGATAGCTGGCTGTATTACGAACTCAGGTAAATGTTCTAAAATTTCAGAAGCTACCTGATTATTTAGAAGCGTATTGGCATGCATAGTTAACAGAACTCCATCAACTCCTAATCGTGGATTAAGTAGATTTCTGACTTCTCTAATTGTTCCTGCTAACATTGCTAATCCCTCCAAAGCAAAATACTCGGTTTGAACTGGTATAAGGACTCCATCACTAGCAACTAAAGCATTGATTGTCACTAAACCTAATGAAGGAGGTGTATCGATTATCACAATGTCATAATGTGGTAATAATGGCTCTAAAGCCTCGGCTAATCTTCTTTCCCTACCTAACTGTCTCAACATTTCTTGCTCTAAACCGACCAAACTACGATCTCCAACAATCATATGTAAACCGTCAACTGCTGTTGCATGACGAGCGCTTACTGCAGTTTCAGGAGATAAAATTAGATCCCTAGTTGTATGTTTAACCTTACTTTTATCAACCCCCAAGCCAGTAGCACAATTACCCTGAGAATCAGCATCGACTACCAATACTCTATGTCCACGTAAAGCAAGCTGAGAACCAATATTGATGACTGTCGTTGTTTTTCCAACACCACCTTTCTGATTAATTACAGTAACAATTCTGGCTCTACCATCTGGAGTAGGAGTAGGAAAAGGCAAATCTAATGGCCTATTTGTTTGTTGGGTATTAACTTCATTAAAATTATCAGATTGAGGATTGATCGCTTCATCCTCAGTAAATTCAACGTCAATTATCAATGGAACTTTTTCAACTTTGGGAAGTTGATTATCGTCATCATTAACCGACATACAAGCGCCTTGGGCGCTTAGAAGGAAGTTGAATGTGCCGCTATCTGAGGTAATCAAGACGTTGAATTTGATAGTCACTGAGATGAGCCGATAATTTCTGCCCAAGCAAGCATTCTTCCTGTTTGAGCATCCATTACAAAGTCGATATTATGTTCACGATTAGACTCTGTCCACTTTCTACTTCCAATAATTGTAACCTGACCTTCAGTTAAGTCACCAGGGAGGAAGGAGAAAATCTCATTATCTTCCGAAACTGAAACTCTGTAGCCATAATCTGTATTCTCAAACCATGATGAAGAACCGAGAGAACTTGCTAAATCTTGATAACGATTAACATCAAGAATTCTACTTTCGAGATTTTTAAGTGAATGAGTAGAGGGAATTGCATCTTGATTCCAAGTAACTTCACCATCATTTCTTTCTTCATCATCAAAAGAACATTGATTATTAGATAAACTAACTATCGCCCAACCAGAGGTTTCATCGGAGCGTACCCAAGACAAGTTCCATTCTTCCAAATCCTCGTCTCCATGTGTCCCATATATCCCCTGCCAAATATATCCATCACTATCAATCGCAACAGATATATCTCGGTTAGAATAATTGCTACGTAGACAGTTTAATGCATCTTCTATACTGAAATTTCTAATTTCTGATTCATCCCATATAGCAGTTGACCAATCTTTCTTTGCATTTGTACTTAATTTGTCTTCACCAGGGCCTGGCCTACCAGCATAGACTGAACCCCAAGGTATTGATTTAGAACCTGAATCTGAATCTATTCTACTCATTTCCATTTTTATGACTAAGGAACCTTCCGGAAGTGCTGCATCTGTAGCAGTACTCTCAATAAAACTACAATCAGATGTACTCTGATCTTTATCTATTAAAATATCAATTTTTTGCTCAACAGCCCAAGGAACTCCATTTTTAACTAAAATATCGATATGCATTCGACCAAGGCATCTTTCAATTTCTGTATGGACAATTTTAATTGGATAAACAAGACCGTGTTCGGCATCATTCTGTTCAGGACCGACTGTCCATTGCCAATCTTTATCCCAATCGGAAATAAGCTCAGAAGTCATCCCTGATTCTAACTTAATACTCCCAAAGAATTCATGTAATCCAATAGGAGATAAAGGGAATGTCAAAATTGGAGCTATTCCATCTAAATTACCAAATCCATCAGCACCAAAGGTTACAATATTTGCATTTGTTGTCTCCCCCTCAACATCAGTAAAAGAGATTATAGATTCAGACCTTAGAAGGCTATTTTCCGTTAACTCATCATAAATATTAGTAGTCATTGAGAGATCATTTCCCGATAATGACCAACCTAAATTTCCGCAGACATCAGTATCTTTCCAAGTCTTACCCTCTAAATCAATATTAAGATCGTGTGTAATTTGTTGCTGAACTGTAAGATGAGAACGCCCATAAGCATCTTTAGCATCGATAGTGCCATAATAATCGGGGTTAGATGACTGCCTATCTATAGGATGAGTTACTTGTAAGTCATCACCTTCAATTATTGCGATAGATCCCGTACCTGCAATCCCCACAGTTAATCGGTCACATGCATCTTGGATTGCAGTTTCAGGCAATTGATCCCTTAGTAAAGATACCATTTCATCACCGTCTAAGATTATCTCACCATTACTCAAAGTAAATGTCATCGAATCTCCATAATTTAGGGGTCGGGCTTGAAATGATGAATCTGCGGAGAGGAAATAAACTACACCAGCACCAACTAATAGAATAACTACAAATACAGCAGATATTTGTTGCCAATATTTCTTAAAAATATCCGCTGAAGGTATAGTGATAGTAAATGATGGTTGCTCGGAAGACTCTATCGAACTTACAGATTCTAATTTCTTTTCATCGTCAACATCTCCCCAAGGGTCTTTTCCATCAAGAATTAAAGATGTTTCAACTTCATTATTTGATTCTTCAGGAACTTCTTCAATAATTTCTGCATCAAATATCTCTGCATCCATAATTTCATTATCAAAAGTAGATTCTTCGGATTCTGTATCTATAATTATGCTTTCTTTACTATCCACACGTGATATTAGGCGGTCTATTGCATCATCAATATCTCTAGATGAACGAGTCTTGTCTTTATTTTCAACAATTGAAGTTACGACTTCTGCAGTCTCAATATTTTCTTCATCGAGGAATAATTCTTCATTATTTGGAGGCGAAAGTGTACTTTCTAAAATTCTAGATATTAACGCTGCCTTGTTCCCAGAGATTAATAATTGCTCTTTTTTACATATATCTCTTAACTCAGATACCTTCATTTTAGATAATGAAGAGGAGCTAAAGGACTCGCCGTCTGCCATAGTTAACAGGCCTAGTCCAATAGACGAGTCTTTCAATACCTTCCTTCTTCTGCGTTGTAGAACCACTAGTAGTAGACAAAAATACCATTTACGGAGCCAAAGAACTCAAAAAGTATTGGCGACCGCGGCGAATTATGGACCCTCGATTAGTAATTCTATCGCGCGGGCCGCAGTTATACTCTACGAAACGTATTGCAGAGGAAGCTGAAAAGGCTGGATGGGCAGTGAGAATTCTAGATCCTCTTTCACTAACAGTGGTAGTTGATGATAAGGAAGGACGGATTTTCCACAAAGGATGGAAAGTTGAATGTGAAGCAATAATTCCAAGAATCGGATATTCTGTTACAAGAAGAGGCGTCTCTATAGTGAGGCAATTCGAACGGATGGGAACTATCATCATGAATTCTAGTGATGGAATAACAAGAAGTAGAGATAAATTAATCGCATTTCAAATGATGTCGGCAGGGAATATCCCAGTCCCTATTACAGCCCAAGTAGTATCTTGGGAAGACACAAATAGAGCAATCAATAGAGTAGGGGGCACTCCTTGTGTGGTAAAATCAACAGAAGGGACACATGGTTCAGGAGTTTTCTTAGCACATACTGATCAGCATGCTCGACAATTAGTTTATCAGATGCTAGAAAGAGGGATGAGACCCTTGGTTCAAGAATATATTGAAGAATCTCATGGGAAAGATATTCGAGTATTGGTAGTTGGTGGAAAAGTGGTTGCATGCATGCGTAGAAGTGCTAATGGAGATGAATTTCGCTCAAATTTCCATTTAGGTGGAACTGTTGAAAAAATTGACATAAGCCCTGAATTCCAAGAAATCGCTATCGAAGCAGCCAATATATTAGGATTAGAAATCGCAGGAGTAGATCTATTAGAATCAGATAGAGGAGCTCTTGTTTTGGAAGTAAATTCAAGCCCAGGTTTAGAAGGTATTGAGGCATCTTCAGAAATAAATGTTGCTGCTGCAGTATCAGAAAGACTGAATGATTTATTAAGAACTGTCGAGCAAGAAAATAATAACTCAGTAGCAGAAGAACAAAATATTCATTCAGATGAGAATAGCAAGGTTTCAGAATACTAATTCCTCGAATCGGCATTTCATCGATTGCAATAGAAAAGTCATTTGATTGGGAAGAACAAGAGAAGCATTCAAGTCCAATCAGGGAATCTTGGGTTTGTCTTTACGGACATGGGATGCGCGTCGTTCGCGACGATGAGGCGAGGGAATTGACTAAACAGAATGAAAAAATAGATAATTCACAGGGTGTAAAAAACATCAATGATGAATCATATTTGAATAGTGCTGAGTTATTAATTCATACAAAAAATCTACCTCAACGCCTGCAAAGGTTAGCATTGCTACCTTGGTTTGATTGTTGGCTACAACAGCTAAGAACTGAAAAGAAAAGTGAACATACAATTAGAGCATATGTTGTAGCAGCTAAGACATTCACTATTACCTCATTACCGGATGAAGAGAATAAAATATGGGATATAGTAAAAGAAATCCGCGTTTCAGAATTATTTATAAGAATTAATCCCAACAATGGAAGAATAGATTCATGGTTAAACACAATAGGAAATTTACGCCCAGCAACCATTAATGCGAGGATTGCAGCAGTCACTCACCTTCTCAAATGGCTAGGATATTCAATTCCAGAATGGATTCAGAGACCTGCTCGCTCAAGATCACTTCCACGGACTTTAGGTAAGAGTGACTTGAAAAAAGTAAGGTTAGCAGCTACTAGATCCGAAGATCCAATTGCATTTCCAATAATTACAATGATATTAGATACGGGATTAAGATGCTCAGAAATCTGTAATTTAGATTTGGATGATGTTGATTTAGATGATTTATCCGCTCTAGTAATTGGTGGGAAGGGAGAAAAAGATCGTACGGTTCTTTTCACCAATGCTACATTAAACGCACTCGAAGCTTGGAAACCAATAAGAAATGCAAGACTAAAATCCTGTGTTAGGAAGGATGATGAAAGATCACTATTCTTTTCGAGTAGAAGTAGAAGATTGAATCCACGCTCAGTGCAGAAGCTACTCGATCGTATTGCTGATGCATCTGACATACCCAAAACAAGACTAAGTCCCCATGTGCTAAGACATTCTTTTGCTACAGGATTATTGGAAAGAGGTGCTGATTTAGTAACAATACAGAGACTTTTAGGCCATGCTAATATCTCAACTACGAGAGTATATTTAGAGATAGGTGACCAAACACTGAGAGAGATTTACCATCGAGCACAGTCATCTCCAAACATAACTGAATTAGAATCAGAGGAGAATTTGTCTTCTGAGAAAATAAAAATAAATCCGCAAATAGTTGACTAAATTACTTACGCGCAGGGTTTTTTTTGTTATGCCTCTTACTGACGTTATCGGGTCCTTGCCATTCCCTATTAGCTGATGTTTGATTACCATGATGGCCAGAGATAGGACAATGTTTTCCGGATCTACATCTTGAACAATTATCATTAGGAGGTTTTTCGACTGTCTTTACGAGACGACCATACTTCCTCCTAGGCATGTGAATAAATTCACACGACGGGACTTAGCAGTTGCCATCATTACTTCACAAAAATTTACACATTTATCCGTCGACTTGATGTTCAGGCATTACTACGGATAATCATGGAAGAGCATTCTGGTTCGAGAAAACCTATTGGTTGTGACCCGAATAGTAGTTTACTGTACGCTCAAGTGATTTCTGGAGAGCCCAAGATGGTTATAGATGAGGAGGGATTTCTTCGAACGATGAACTGGAATAGTAAGAAAAATAATATCTTTATTGGAGATATTGCTAATGTAGCTCTCCGATCATTGGGTCCTCATGATCCACCTAAGCTCATTGAAAAACCAGGATATGATGAACAAAAGTGGAGTTTAAGTTCATCAGCAGGTGAACTTAGGATGAAAATCACGAGTAAATCCTATTGGGGATTCGGTCTATTCTCTAAATGCTTTTACAATGAAATTGAACTAACAGGTCCACTATCATTGAGAGCAAGATGTGTGCATGACATTATGGCATCACTAGGTAGAAATCCATGGGAAGCCAGTCGAATCAGGAAATTTGAAAATAAAACAAATGCAACAATAATTGAGCATGGAAAATGCTGGGAAGATTTGGCTAGATATGCACGTGATGAGATGGAAGAAGAAATCAAAGTAGTTGAAGAATCTATCAAATCTCTGATTGGAACTGATAAAGAAATCAAGAATATCTTAGAAGCAGCAACATTTGCTATAGGAGATGCTAGAGCTGCGCTTCTAGATAGGAATGCGCCAGCTGTTGAGAGAGCATTAGGGAGAGCAGTTACTGCATTAATAGAAGCAAAACCAGACACTGAAGTCAGATCGTCAGAATTAGAATCTATGATTTCAAGAGTTAAGAAGATTAAACTTCAAAATAATGAAAGTGAAATCAGTGCTACTGATTTATTAGAAAATGATATTGAATTTGTAGATCTAACAGAGTCAGAATAAATCAAAGCCCAAACATGTTACCTAACCAACCAATAACTCCATGGTTCGCTAGGTATATAGTCACTGAAAACCCAATACAAATAAAGTAGATTGTACCTCTTGAAATTTGAATTGCATCTTCAGACTCTTCGTCAAAGTAACGAATTAAACCAGCTGCTTGCTGAATTCCACTACCCTTCTTGTCCTTAGCCATTGTCTGCCCGACCTACATTGAGTATTTCAACGCCGCGAATCATTGAATTCAATGAAATACAATAAAAACATCCGTAAAATATGGCTCATGGGTCTAATGTTTCAATCAAAACACAGCCACCATCGAGCTCCACAATACAAGATGCTGCATCCATTGCAGTTTCGAGGCCCATGGTCATTAGAATTTCTCGACGAGAGCCATTGTCTGACTGGAATATCAAGCGATGACTCAGTGCATCAAGTACTCTCTTGTCTACTACCTGCCATACCCATTCATCTCTTTCAACATTAATCAAAGCTTCAACCGGTACTAATGGTCCTTGTTTAGCACCATTTGTTTTAGCTCTTTTAAGTAATTCTGCCAGTTTTCTTGAAGCTCCACCTTTATCAGTTCTAGTTGGATCTTCAGTTTCTTTCGCTATACGTCGCCTTAATCTTGTCATGTGCATCCCAAATACGGAAACTACCGCAACCTCTGAGGGTTTGTTGGAAGGTATAACCATTTATGGAAATCAAATATCTAAAAGTTGGTTTTCATAAGTGAAAAAGGATTTCCGAGATTTAATTCACCAATAATGCTCTTCCGTTTGGTTCATGGGTAGTAGGCCGACCGTTAAGATATGAGTTTAGATGAACGTTCATGGGAAACCATTGCTTCTGAGAGCGTTCTATTCAATGCAGTTGGTAACTGGAGAACTGATCCTGAGAAATGGTTGAAGCATTCGATAGAAAGGTTATCTGAAACTGTTAGAGTAAATCCGCTAAGAGATGATGATGATTGGGTCGAAAATTGGCTTGAAGAAAATGGTGCTCATAAAATAAAATGGTTTACTGGCGTAGGTAGTGCATGGACTCTTCCCTTTGAGAGAGGTAAAGCAGAAGATAATGTGAAAATAATATTATCTGCACTACATGAAACTGGTAGATTAACACGTCAAGAAGCCGTATCCATGATTCCAGCAATCGCTTTAGATGCACAACCTGGTGATTTGGTCCTTGATCTGTGCGCTAGCCCTGGCTCTAAAACAACACAAATTGCTGAACATTTGAATGGAAGAGGAATTGTGATGGCTAACGAAGTTGTGAATAGTAGAATTAACACATTAGTTGCTAATACAAAACGTCATGGGTCTATTACACCAATCATAGTACACCATGATGGGAGATTCATCCCTAAA
>Ga0308013_10001030_pt1 | contig 14067 bp, 10 predicted proteins | sample Neamet181_FD_203131 | JGI IMG/M metagenome (GOLD analysis project Ga0308013, IMG submission 203131) | Marine microbial communities from water near the shore, Antarctic Ocean - #181 | ecosystem: Environmental > Aquatic > Marine > Unclassified | place: Southern Ocean | collected 2014-07-25
TAACAACATTTTTTGTTTTTGGACAAAAAAAGAAAAATGGAAGCATTTACCTTAATCATCCTGCAATAGAGGTTGTGGAAGACTTGTTTAAAGCAATGAATGCAAACGATACAGAAAAATTAAATGAATTGATAGCTGATAATTACAAGGGAGTTGCTGGGGATCAAATGAATAAGGATGCTAAGCCACAGACCAAAGCACAATTCATTCAAAATGTAAAAAATCTACATACAAATTCACTTTATTTTTCAATTAGAAATACAAAAAATAGTTACCCAGATGCTGTAGAATATAAGGACGAGAATTTTAATGGTGTTACTTGGATTTATAGTTGGGAATATTGGACAGCTGTTGGTGGAACAACTGGAATTGACTATTCACAACCACGTCACACACAGTATGTCGTTAACAAAGACAATCAAATTAGTTTTGCACGTATCTACCTAAATCAAGTGCCTTACACAGAAACTAATAAAAGTCAAAAAATAATAGACGATGGTAAAATATATTCTCATCATCCAAATATCAATGTAGTTAGAAAGTTTATTAAAGCTTTAGAACATGATGACAGCGATAACTTATTTGTAGATTTTGATGAAAATGCTAAGACTGATGGAATGTATAATGATTGGGGTAATGATCCAGGTTCAATTGATGATTTAAGAGCTGGTTTTGAGAGTTTTAAAACAAATTATACTATAAACAGCATGGATAATGCTTGGATAAAATTTTTCGAAGTTGAATCCGGAACAAATTATGTTCAATCTTGGTGGCGTATGTCGTTAACAAGAAAAAAAGATAATAAAGAGATCATTATTCCAGTGATGTTTAATCACCAGTTTAATGAAGATGGTAAAATTACAAAACATTTTGAGGCTTGGAATCAAGCTAAAATATAATTTAAAAAAATGGGCTATAAATTGATTTTAATTTATTGAATTGGATTTATGTCCTAGAAAATTTAATAAACCCTCTAATTTACTTTGGAGGGTTTTTTATTATCCTCAAGTTACTGCCCTACGCATATAAGATTATTTTTTATTGAATTTATTTTAATTTCCTTAAATTTAATTATGATAAAAAACATAATATTTCTTTTACTTATTTCACAGTTTACATTTTCTCAAAATATTTTAAATTTAAAAAACAGAGCCTCTGTTATAAAAGATATTCAAAAAGATAGAATTGAAAATTTACTTCCAAAGCTCATGAAAGAAACTGGAATTGATATGTGGGTGATTATTACTAGAGAATATAATGAAGACCCCATAATAAAAACATTATTACCACCAACTTGGTTAAATGCAAGACGAAGAACAATACTAGTTTTTTACTATGATAATAATAAAATTGAAAGCGCAGCAATATCTAGATATAATTTCGGAGAAAACATTCCTTCCATATGGGACAAAGAAAAAACTCCGAATCAATTTGAAGCACTGTATGATTATATACTTAAAAAAAATCCTAAAAAAATTGGATTAAACTTCTCTGAAAACTTTGCGCTAGTTGATGGTATATCCAAAACTGATTTTGATTTGTTTTATAATAATGCGAAATCGGAAATTCAAAATAAAGTTGTTTCAGCAGAAAAATTAGGAATAAGATGGATTGAAACTAGAACTGAAAAAGAAAAAAATATTTATACTCAACTAATTAGTATTACTCACAATATAATAAAAGAAGCTTTTTCAACCAATGTTATAAAGCCTGGAATAACAACTACTGAAGATGTTGTTTGGTGGATGAGAGAAAGAGTTTTAAAATTAAATCTTAAAACTTGGTTCCACCCAACAATAGATGTACAAAGAAATAAAGAAAGTGATCTTTATGCTTTTGACGGTCAATCAAAATATGATATAATTCAACCTGGAGATCTTGTTCATTGTGATTTTGGAATTACATACTTAACTCTAAACACTGATTGCCAGCAAATTGCTTATGTTTTAAAAAATGATGAAGAAGAAGCTCCAAAATTCTTATCAAATGCATTAAAAGAAGCCAATAGGCTTCAAGATATATTTACGAATCAATTTGATCTTGGAAAAACTGGAAATGAAATTTTAAAAACTTCTTTAAATCTCGCAATAAAGGAGGGATTAAATCCTCAAATTTATACTCATCCACTTGGAACTTTTGGGCATTCCGCAGGAACAACTCTTGGAATGTGGGACTCGCAAAAGGGAGTTCCTTTTACTGGGGAGATTCCAATGAGTTTTGATACTGTTTATGCAATAGAACTAAACAATAAAACATACATAGAAGATTGGAAAAAAGAAATTAGAATAATGCTTGAAGAAGCAGGTATGTATGATAAAAACGGTTTTAGATATGTCAATGGAAGGCAAGAAAAAATTATTTTAATTGGTAAATAAATTCTAATATTTTTATTTCCTTATTCATCTTTTTTCCAAACTTCAGTTACTTCCCAACTATCATTTTGGTCATCATTGTATTCAGTTTGAACCAATGTAAAATAGGTAAAATCACTAGTATAAGAAAGTTTCCAAGCCTCTGCATCTTCTAAGTCAGACTGTTTATCTGCAGCTCTGACTTTATTATCCTCAGCGGAGTATTGCCAGAATCCGTTGTTAATATTTGATTCCATATCACTTCCATCTTTGAAACACACATTTTGATGATATTGATAGGTGCCATAATCATTTGGCCCCCCACTTATTTTAAGCAGATCAGGATAATTTTCACAAGCAACTTCGTCATCATTATATGGAGATTCTCCATTACTAAAAGACAGGCTATATAAGCTCCAAGAACCAATCAATGGACAAGAAGGCCATGTTCCCCAAACAGGTTTTTTATCATCTCCAGAATTAAATGCTGAATTAGTTGTAGAATCATTGGCTTTTGTTAAGCCTGAGTTAGTACTAAAATCAACAGGTTCTGAAGTTATATTAGTTACACACCATTTTGAAATATCTTGATCAAAATTAGTAGATGACTTAAACATTCTACGCATATCAGTAACCTTATTGGTATCCCATTTACTAATATCTTTATTAAAAGTAGACGCCCCATCAAACATTCCTTCCATAGTAGTTACATTGCTTACATCCCAACTAGAGATATCAGAGTTAAAACTAGGGCTGTCTTTAAATAGCTCTTTCATATTAGTTACAAGGCTAGTAACTCCCTTAGAAAGTTCCTTGCTAGAACTAATCCAATCGGCTAGCATAGTATTGTCTAAAACTGTATAGTTTATTCCACCAATTTCATGAGTAGTTCCAGCTGCTGTTCCAGGTCTTGCTTTTAAAGTAACCCCATCTAAATCTAAAATAATTGGTGCAAGATTTTTATAAACCGCGATTGCAGAAGTTTTTGAAGTTAAAGTTATTTGTGTTGGATTTTCTGTTCCACTTGCTGCACCACCCCATTTTTCAAAGGCCCATCCAGATTCAGGCGTCGCAGTTAGTTCAATCACTGTTCCACTTTTATATTCTGATGCCATTCCCTCTTTAATTACTTTTTCAGAAACAGACCCTTTTCCATCGTTAATAATAGTTAATGGAAATTTTTTATTTTCTTCAAAAATTGCGTTAATAGTCTTGGCTTTATCAATAGTAATTTGTTGTGGGTTCGTAGTTCCTATTAAAGATCCAGTCCATTCTTTAAATATCCATCCTGAACTAGGGGTTGCCGTTAATTCAACTATAGTTCCGCTATTATATTTTGTAATTATTCCTTCTTTGATAATCTTTTCTTTAACAGTACCTTGTCCTACAACTGTTACTGTTAACTCATACTGTATTCTTTTAAAGTTTCCTACAACTGTTTTATCAGCGTCCATCACCAATGTAGTATTAGACTCTCCTGTTGCACCAGTCCAACTATCGAAAATATAATTTTCTGCTGGTGTGGCAATCAGGCTAGCTATATCTCCATCATTATATTGCCTTGTGTCAGGATAAACTGTACCGGCTTCTGCAGGATTAGCAGATGTAGTTAACAAATATAAAACACGGTCTTGTGAACAAGACACAAAAAATAGTACTGATAATAATATAATTAACTTTTTCATAAGATCAAATATAATAATTATCTGAATCTTATTGATTTATTCCACTTACAATCATAGCAGCATTGAAAGCATCAAGTGCTGAACTTTGGCATGAAGCGTCTGTTTTTTCAGGAAATGAATTCCATACTACACCTATTTCATTATTTGTTAGATTTCTCGCACTAAACCAGATTGATTTAGCATTTTTTAAAATAAAAGTTTTGTAATTCTCATTTGGAGATACAGAGTATAGAAAACCCAGATTTCGCATGAATATACCTTTAAACTGAGACGCATCTCCGTTAAGATTTGGTTCTTTAGGGTCTTTTAATATCCCATCTTCATAAGTTAGATTGGTAATAGTGGCATTAGCAATTTTATGAGCTAATTCTAATAATAAGATATCATCATTTTCATTATATAATTCTACTAATGCACTTAAAATTATTCCTTGATTATAAGTATAGTTACTACCAACATTAACATCACATTGATTATTTAACCCATTTTCAATAAGATGATTTTTATTTAACATTCCTGATTTCATAAACCACTCCAAGGTGTCTTCGCTCCAATCCATATAGCTTTTTCCTAAAACTTCTCCTGCCCCTCTTTGATGTAATCTTATTGCTGCCAATATAAACAGTTCATTTTGAACAGCCGATTTCCCAATATTAGGTTTTTTCCAATAAACTCCTCCTCCACAAACATCATCCCAACCCGTAGCCATATCTGCAAAAGTTGTGCGTGCCATTTCTAGATATTTCTTCTTTTCTGTAAGGTCATATGCTTCAATCCATGCTAAAATCCACCAACCTTCGTCATCATAATAGTCATTGATATAATTTCTACATATCCAATTATCTTTAGGGTCTGGCATCTGAACCTCGAATTCTTTACATATTTCAAAAGAATTCTCAATAACATACATGTACTCATTAGAACCTGTTATTCTTGAATAATCAATAATTGCAGTCAGTGCATTGGCTGCATTCCACCAACTAGTGGTTTCATATAATCCGGTCTCAATATTGTACCACTTTTGCAAAGTAGTAATCGTTGTTTCAGCATATTTTTTATATGTCTCGTCTTTTTTACAAGAGCTTAGTAGCAATGTCATCATTATGAAAATTGTAAAAACCGTTAATATATTTATCTTTTTAATTTTCATTTTTTAATATTTTTTTCATCCAATTTAAAGTACTTAAAAAAACAGTTTCTTTAGAAAGATCATTATGAGGCTCGTGCTTGGTGTTATTAAAAATTTTAACTGTCACTTTTTCTTTGTTAGATTGTGCGAACTTTTCAGTTCCTGACTTGCAAATTATTGCATCATCTGCCCCGTGAAACATAAATGTTTTAACAGAAAGCTTTGAAGCATTATCTAAAACCCATTTACCAGCTGGATAGAATTCGGAAAATAAGCGTACAGAAATTCGATTGTGATTTAGCCGATCTTGTTTGTATTGTAGACATACTTTGGGATCATTTGAAAAGTCGTTAGCATCTATCTTGTTGTTTTGTGTTAAACTAGGGTAAATTCCGTTCATTAACATTGATAAACTTAGATCAATAATGTTAGGTTTTTTTACCAATTTCATCCATGTGGCAGAAAGAATCGCTCCTTTTAAAAAACTTGGTTGTTTTCTCAATAAAAAATTCAACAATACATTTCCTCCAAAACTATGCCCATATAAAAATAAGTTATCGTGAGGTATAGTTTGTATTACACGTTCTAGATCATCTAAACTATAATCTAAACCAGGTGAATGTCCGCGTTTTCCCTCTGATTTTCCATGCCCCCTTTGATCAAAACTATATACCAGAAAGTCGTTATTTATGAAATATTCAACTAAGTGTGCGTAACGCCCTTGGTGTTCTCCTAAACCATGAATAATAAAAAGAGTTCCGCTAGGATTATTATTGTCATTCCACTTTTGAACGTGTAATAGGATTTGATCTTTTGTTTGAACCTTATATGAACGCATGAGTTTTTTTAAGTGTATATCAAATCTACTATTAACAATAATAAATTAATCCATATTTAAAATCATATCTGATGCTTTTTCAGCTATCATAAATACTGGTGCATTGGTATTTCCTGAGACAATTTTTGGCATAATCGATGCATCGACAACACGTAGATTAGATATGCCGTGAACTTTTAAATTAGGGTCAACAACTGCCATGGTATCATTTCCCATTTTACATGTACCAACGGGGTGATAAACCGTTTCCACAGTTTTTTTAATATGTTGTATAAGTGAATCTTCAGAGATTCGGTTGTGGGGAAGACCATTAGCTTTAATGTGTTTTTTCATTGCTTTTTCTTCCATTATTTTAAAAGCCAACTTGCCACCTTTTACCAGCTGATCCATATCTTCCTTTTCTTGTAAAAAATTCGGCTGAATTACTGGCGGTGCGTTAGGATCGGAAGAAAAGAGGCTAACAGTTCCCCTACTTTTTGGATGTAATAACGTGGGTAAAATAGTAAAACCATCAGTTCGCGGATACCCATAAAGATCATAAGCGTCGTAGCCATAATCATTTCCTAACCAAATCGGTGAAAAATGAAGTTGAAAATTGACTTTTCCACCCTTCTGATCGATATCAAAAAAAGCCATTCCTTCTAGTGGACCACTGCAGAATACTCCTTTTTTATGTACAAAATAATCCCAAGCAGCTTTAAGTTGTTTTGTAAGAGGAATGTAATGGTTAATTCCCTGCTGTGTTTTACTTTGTTGGCAAATCGGGAAAAACAAATGATCTTGTAAATTTTTCCCTACTCCTTTTAATTCATGTATGCATTCAATTCCGTGTTTATTAAGTTCAAAAGCTTCTCCAATTCCAGAAAGCATCAACAATTGTGGAGATTGAAAAGCTCCAGCAGAAAGAATAATTTCTTTTTTCCCAAAAACTTTAATTGTTTTTGTTCCTTTTTTGTATTGTACTCCTATTGCCTTTTTATCTTTTATGATAATCTTATCAACTTGAGCATGTGAAATAGCCGTTAGGTTGGGTCGCTTTAAAATAGGTGTTAAAAAAGCAGAGGCCCCACTTGCACGCTTTCCGTTTTCAATAGTGCTTTGTACTACACTAGCACCTTCTTGCTTTGATCCGTTATAATCTGAGTTAGCTGGAATACCAATCGATGCACATGCAGTGACAAACTCTTCTACGTAAGGTGTTTTAAACTTAGTTGGAAAAGTAACTCCTAGCTCGCCATTAGAACCATGATACCCTATATCCATCTTGTCTATTTGCGCATGGTTTTCCGAACGCTTAAAAAAAGGAAGTACTTCGTTATAACTCCAACCCGAATTTCCTAATTCTGACCAACCATCATAATCGGCAGCGTTACCTCGAACATAAGCCATGGCATTTGTAGAACTACTACCACCAAAAGTTTTTCCTCTGGGTAAATAAATTTTTCTATCCAAAATATTGGATTGTTTTTCAGACCAAAAACCCCAATCTTGTTTGCTTTTATGCATCTTTAAATATGCACCAGGGATATGGATATTTACATTATTATCTGGCCCACCTGCTTCCAATAATAAAACAGAGTTTTTTGGATTTTTTGACAAACGGTTAGCCAAGACACATCCGGCTGATCCTGCTCCAATTATGATATAGTCATAAGATTGACTCATTTGAAATAATAAGAACCTAATTTAGTAAAAAATTGATTTAATATAATTAATTTATGTTTTGATCATAAAGTTCATAGTTATTTCTGATTTTTTCCAAAACAACCAACAATTCATCAAAATCTTTTTGCTTAATATTTTTTTTAGATAAATCTCTTAATTTTTGGACATGCGGTTTAGCTTTATCTAACTCACTACGCCCCTCTTTAGTAATTAATAATTTAAAACGCTTTAAGTCACTTTTAAACCTTTTTTTTACTACTAGGCCTTTTTTACATAAACCACTAATAACTCTAGAAGTAGTTGATCTATTTCTAAAATTCATTTCCACTATATCTTTTTGTGATGCATTGTTCCCCAGCAAATCTATACGTTGTAAAATAACGAACTGTTCTAATGTAAGATTAATGTTGTTTTTTTTAAAAACACTTATATATCTTTCAGATATTTTTTTTAAAGTTAAATCTAAGTAAAGCCCAAACCCCTCTATTCTATCCATCTAAAGTGAATATAATAATAACATTTTTTAAACACAACTTATTCAAATCATTATAATAACTAATTTAATTGTTGCATTAACAACAATATTTTATTATTTTTAATATTAACAGCATCAAAAAACAAAAATGATAAAAGAAAATATAGATAAAAAAAAGAGTGATTTTATGCCTATAAACGGAACTGATCACATAGAACTATATGTTGGAAACTCTAAGCAAGCTGCACATTTTTATAAAACTGCATTTGGATTTCAATCTTTAGCTTACTCTGGCTTAGAAACTGGATTAAAGGATAGAGAAAGTTACGTGCTTGCTCAAGATAAAATTCGCTTAGTCCTAACTTCTCCTTTAAAAAGTGGAACAGAAATTGGTCGTCATATTGATAAACATGGTGATGGTGTTAAAGTAGTTGCTTTTTGGGTAGATGACGCAACCTATGCTTACGAAACTGCAATTAAAAATGGAGCCAAATCTTATTTTACTCCTAAAATAGAAAAAGACGATCAAGGAGAAATTGTTAAATCTGGTATTTATACTTATGGTGAAACTGTTCATATTTTTATTGAAAGAAAAAATTACAGTGGAATTTTCATGCCTGGATACCGAAAATGGGAAACACCAGATTATAATCCACAAAATACAGGGTTGAAATTTGTAGATCATATGGTGGGTAATGTAGGTTGGAATAAGATGGATTTCTGGGTGAGTTTTTATCAAAAAGTATTAGGATTTTCTCAAATTCTTTCATTTGATGATGAAGATATTTCTACAGACTACACTGCTCTTATGAGTAAAGTAATGAGTAGTGGGAATGGTAAAATAAAATTTCCAATTAATGAGCCAGCAAAGGGGAAGAAGAAATCTCAAGTAGAAGAATTTTTAGATTTTTATGAAGGAGAAGGAATTCAACATATTGCTCTTTCCACTGACGATATTGTTAAAACTGTTACTGATTTAAAAAGTCGTGGAGTTGAGTTTTTAAAAGTTCCCTCATATTATTATGATTCTGTATTAAATAGAGTTGGTAAAATTGATGAAGAAATATCGAAACTAAAAGAACTGAATATTTTGGTAGACAGAGATGATGAAGGATATTTATTACAGATTTTTACTCGACCTATTGAACCAAGACCAACGATGTTTTTTGAAATTATTCAAAGAAAGGGAGCCTTGTCATTTGGTAAAGGAAACTTTAAAGCACTATTTGAGGCTATTGAAAAAGAACAAGAACTCAGAGGAACATTGTAAAATTGTTTTTATACTTATGAAATAAAAAATAATGACATTAGAAATAAGTAATCCAATAATAGATCAATTGCCTGATCATTTAAAGCAATATATTAAGCCTCAGAATTATGAGTCTTATTCTGCCATAAATCAATCTGTTTGGAGGTATGTTATGCGGAGCAATATTGCTTTTTTAAAAAAACACGCTCATGATTTTTATATTACTGGATTAGAAAAAGCATGTATTTCAGCTGATAAAATTCCAAATATGTATGGAATGAATAGAATATTAAAAAATATCGGTTGGGCTGCTGTAGCTGTTGACGGATTTATCCCTCCTTCTGCATTTATGGAATTTCAATCTTATAATGTTCTTATTATTGCTAGTGAAATTAGACAATTACAAAATATTGAATATACCCCTGCTCCTGATATTATACATGAGTCTGCAGGTCATGCTCCATTTTTAGCAAACCCAGAGTATTCAGAATATTTAAGAAGGTTTGGACAAATAGGTTCCAAAGCAATCTCATCATCTCATGACTGGGAAATGTTTATCGCAATAAGAGATTTATCAATCCTAAAAGAAACAGTAGGCTCTAATAAGGAAGAAATTGACATCGCACAAGAAAAAGTATTAAAACTTCAAAACACTAATAAAGAATTTTCTGAAATGGAATTAATTAGAAACATTCACTGGTGGACTGTCGAATATGGGCTTATAGGAGATTTAGAAAATTTTAAAATTTATGGTGCTGGTTTATTATCATCTATTGGTGAAAGTAAATGGTGTTTAGATAAAAAGGTTGTAAAAAAAGCTTACACTTTAGAAGCAGCATATCAAAAATTTGATATCACAAAACCACAACCTCAACTATTTGTTATTCCAGACTTTTCTCATTTAAGTAAAGTTCTGGAGGAATTAGCAGACCAAATGTCTTTAAGAAAAGGTGGTCTAGAGGGTTTAAAAAAGTTAATTAGTTCCAAACAATTAGGAACTATTGAACTAAGTACAGGATTACAAATATCAGGTGTTTTTGATTACTATATTTCAAGCCCTAATGATAATAAAGAAACAGCTTACTTAGGCACTAATTCAAAAACTGCTTTATCTTATCGAAACAAGGAATTGGTAGGGCACAGTACAAGTTATCATTCTACAGGTTTTGGCTCTCCTATAGGAAAACTTAAGAAAAGCAACTTAGCTATTGAAGATATGTCACCATCTGATTTAGAATTATTTGGAATAATTGAAGGAAAAAAAACCTCTCTTGAATTTGAAAGCGGGGTTATAGTTAAAGGAACTATTATAACTGGGATAAGAAATGTTTTTGGAAAAATTTTATTAATCTCATTCAAAGATTGTTTAGTTACTTTTGAAAATCAAACTTTATTTCAACCAGATTGGGGAATCTATGATATGGTTGTTGGGAACAAAATCACTTCTGCATACTCTGGAAGTGCTGATAATTCTTCATTTAAAATTGAAAAAAGGAATTATAAAAGCACTCCAATTTCAAAAGTCCCTAAATCAAATAGTCTCTATAAAGATGTAGAAAAGTTTAGCTGTTCTAAATTTTCTTCAAAAGAAAAAGAAACTCTCTTTAAAAAGATAATTAACACAAGTCCAGACAATTGGTTAGTTGTTTTAAATTTTTATGAAACGTGTTTAAATAAATCATTTTTTGATTACAGCGATAAAGCTTTAGTATATTTAAATAAAATAATGACGGATTCTACTAAGTACTCTAATCTTATAAAAAATGGAATTGCTATAATTAAAACTAATAAATCGTAAAACTATGCCTATCTATCATTCTCTTGGAAAAACGCCTAACAAACGACATACTCAATTTTATAAACCTGATGGAGGTCTTTATCATGAAGAACTATTTGGAACTATTGGATTCGAGGGTATGTCTTCATTGTTATATCACGAGCACGCTCCTACGCAAATTAAAAAAATTAATAAAAGTATTGACGTAACTCCCAAAGTTGCAATCGAAAAAAATATCACATCTATGAAATTGATTGGATTTGATATTTTACCTGAAAATGATTTTTTAGATTCAAGACAAACTTTACTAGTAAATAAAAGTGTTCATATTGGATTGGCTGCTCCAAAAAAATCTATGGAAACTTATTTTTACAAGAATTCTGATGCTGATGAAATGTTGTTTATTCATAAAGGCAAAGGAAATCTTAAAACTTTTTTAGGAGATATTTCTTTTGAATATGGAGACTACTTGATAATTCCAAGAGGAATGATTTATAAAATTGAATTTGAAAGTGAAGATAATAGAATTTTATATGCAGAATCATTTGATCCCATATACACACCAAAAAAATATCGTAACTGGTTTGGTCAATTAACTGAGCATTCCCCTTTTTGTGAACGCGATTATAAGCTTCCTAAAAACTTAGTTTCCTTTAATGAGAAAGGTGATTTTCTTGTGAAAATAAAAAAACAAGGGATGTTACATGAGATTGTATATGGTACGCACCCTTTTGATGTAATTGGATGGGACGGTTACAACTTTCCTTACGGTTTCTCTATTCATAATTTTGAGCCTATAACCGGAAGAATTCACCAACCACCTCCAGTTCATCAGACTTTTGAAACTAAATCATTTGTGATATGTTCTTTCTGTCCAAGATTATATGATTACCATCCTAAAGCAATTCCATCACCATATAATCATTCTAATATAGATTCTGATGAAATGATTTACTATGTAGATGGGGACTTTATGAGTAGAACTGATATCAAACCAGGTCACATATCGCTACATCCTTCAGGAATTCCTCATGGACCACACCCAGGAACATATGAGGGAAGTATTGGGAAAAAAGAGACTCATGAATTAGCAGTGATGATTGATACATTTAGCCCACTACAAGTGACTGAAAATGCATTAAGAATTGATGACGGAAAATATTATAAATCTTGGTTAAAAAAATAACATATGATAATTGATATACCAGAAAATTCAGATTTTTCTATTTACAACATCCCATTTGGAATTTTTTCAACTAAACTACGAACACCAAGAGCTGGGGTTGCTATTGGTGACCATATTTTAGATTTAGTTGCCTTATCTGAACTGGGAGTTTTCGATTTTGATACTTCAGTATTTAAAAAAAACACCTTAAATGATTTTATTTCTTTAGGTAAGCCAATCACTAATAAAGTAAGATCTTCTATTCAACTTTGGATTTCAGATGAAAATTCTCCAATTTCAAATAAACCAAAATTATTTGTACTTCAATCTGAATCACAAATGCACATGCCAATAAATGTTGGGGATTATACTGATTTCTATTCAAGTATTGAGCATGCGACTAATGTAGGTACAATGTTTCGTGATAAAGAAAACCCGCTTCTTCCAAACTGGAAACACATCCCCGTAGGCTATCACGGAAGGTCTAGTTCAATTATTATTAGCAAACAGCCTGTCATCAGGCCAAAGGGTCAGGTACTCCCTCCAAATTCAACTCAGCCAGTATTTAAAGCTACCGAACGTTTAGATTTTGAATTAGAAATGGCTTTTATTACTGGTAAAAAAACAGAACTTGGAGATTCTGTTTCAGTTGATAATGCTGAAGATCACATTTTTGGATTAGTTCTTTTAAACGATTGGTCGGCAAGAGATATTCAAAAATGGGAATATATTCCTCTAGGACCATTTTTAGCAAAAAGTTTTGCTTCATCTATATCTCCCTGGATTGTAACATTAGAAGCATTAGATCAATTTAGGTTAGCTGGTCCTGACCAAAATCCTGAGGTTTTACCTTACCTTAAGTATAATGGGGAAAAGAATTATAATATAGAATTAGAAGTGTCTATAAAGCCTGAAAATTCTGAGGATCAAGTTATTGCGAAATCTAATTTTAAATATTTATATTGGAATATGGTGCAACAATTAACCCATCAAAGTGTAAATGGGTGTAATATTAATGTAGGCGATCTTTATGGTTCAGGAACTATTTCAGGAAAAACACCTGATTCATATGGTTCAATGCTTGAACTTTCTTGGATGGGAACAAAACCTATTAAAATGAAAAATGGATCTGAAAGAAAGTTTTTAAACAATGGTGATACGATTACTCTTCGTGGATTTAGTCAAAAAAATGGACAACGTGTTGGTTTTGGTGAAGTTGTAACAAAAATATTACCAGCTAAATAGTTTATATGAATACTATAAAAACAATTGATCCAAATGAAATAACGCAACAAGAATTGCATGCATATCTTCTTTCTGCTATTGCGCCTAGACCAATTTGTTTCGCAAGCACGGTAGATAAAAATGGTAATATTAATTTAAGTCCTTTTAGTTACTTTAATGTTTTTAGTTCTAATCCTCCTATGATGATTTTTTCTCCTGCTAGAAGTGGAAAAAACAATTCACTAAAACATACACACGAAAACATAAAAGAAGTCCCTGAAGTCGTTATTAATATCGTCAACTATGATATGGTAGAACAAATGTCATTAGCTAGTAGCAGCTATGATAAAGACGTCAATGAATTTATAAAATCCGGATTAACGCCGATTCCAAGTAAAAAAATAAAACCTCCAAGGGTCAAAGATTCACCTGTATCATTTGAGTGTACTGTTTCAAAAATAATAGAATTAGGTGATGGTCCAGGATCAGGAAATCTTATACTTGCAAAA
>Ga0308013_10001043_pt1 | contig 13898 bp, 14 predicted proteins | sample Neamet181_FD_203131 | JGI IMG/M metagenome (GOLD analysis project Ga0308013, IMG submission 203131) | Marine microbial communities from water near the shore, Antarctic Ocean - #181 | ecosystem: Environmental > Aquatic > Marine > Unclassified | place: Southern Ocean | collected 2014-07-25
AGGTTGGTTAATGCAAATTGATTTTAAAAGTTCTCGATTCATTCTTGAATAAACCTCTGGCCGCACTTTACTCAGTGTGATCTCGTTACCGCTTGACTATGCCCGAAGATCAATACAGGCAAAACCTCAAAGGTAGCTGTTGCTTTGGAGGGTGAACTAACAGTAAAGGTGAATACACCTCACAATCAGAGAACCGAATGAGAACCGATGTTATTTGTGAGAGCTGTTGGCGAAGAAAATTAGTACTTAAGGACTCGACCTAAGCTGCCAAAGATCGGCTCTCGTTTTGTGAGAAAATTCAATGAAGCGCCATAAGGCCAAGTAGTCTCGCGAACGTTAAACCTTTTTGCGTTGAAGTCAAAGCGAGAGAATATGAGTCGTTTGAGTAATAAGCAATTAAGAATAATAGCGATGGTTCTTATGTTTGTCGGTGTTGCTTTACGTCAATTTGCTGAGCAGCCTGTCATTATCCAAGTGCTGTCTTACCTCGCATTACTCCTTGGCCCTAGCATCCTTATCTACAGGTACCGCAAAAGTTAGTTAGCAGCACCAATGTCCGCAGTTTTGGTATTCGGCCTATTCCAGGAGTAGGTCACTGGCTACAACAAATAAGAAAGCCGATGATAAATGAGCCTTAAAATGTGGAGATATGTAGGTTTGGCTGTGGTGGTGGCATACGTGGTCGTTATGTGTCGAGCAATCTTGTAAATTCGATCTCACGTATAGTTTTATTTATTTTTTGAAAATCGTTAAAACTGATGCGAAATATCGTGAACCTGTTGAAGGTCTGACATCTACTGAGAGTCTTGCCCGAGATACTTAGCTGAAGCAGCTTGATTACGATAGGTCTACTCTGTCGGTGAGCCTTCTAGAATTATTCGTTATGTCCTACCCGACAGCGACGCTGTTACTATCGTGCCCCGACCGACCAGGCATAGCCGCGGCGGTGACTTCATATTTGTTCGAACGAGGCACAAATGTGGTTCACGCGGAACAACATGTTGATGTTCAAGCTGGGATCTTCTTTCAAAGAGTTGAAGTTGAGATTGAGAACCTGTCAGGGACGCTAGACGAATTTGAAATCGGCTTTGCTGTAATCGCTGAATCCTTTGCGATGGAATTTAAGATCCGATTATCAACTGAACGGCCTCGAGTAGCGATCCTGTGTTCGAAACAAGGACATTGCACATACGACCTCCTAGCCCGATGGGGCTTAGGTGAAATTCCGGCACAACTCGCTTTTGTCGCAAGTAATCACGAAACTCTTCGAGAGCCGACAGAACGCGCAGGATATGACTTTCACCATTTAGCAGTGGACCCAGCAAATAAAGAATTACAGCAAGGGGCTCTGCGACGCTTGCTCGTAGATAACAATATTGACCTTGTGGTTATGGCAAGGTACATGCAGGTGCTGCCAGCCAGAGTTGTGGATCTGTTTCCTAGCCGGATCATCAACATACATCACTCTTTCCTTCCAGCATTTCCGGGAAGTAAGCCATATCACCAAGCCCACGCTCGGGGTGTAAAGCTCATAGGTGTCACGGCTCACTATGCGACGGTTGCCCTTGATGAAGGACCGATTATTGAGCAAGAAGTGGTAAGAGTCACGCACCGACATTCGCCTGAGGAACTTGTTCAAAAAGGACGAGATTTAGAAACGATCGTTTTAGCTCGCGCCGTGAAGGCCCATATAAACAACCAAGTACTTGTTTATGGGAATAAAACAGTTGTATTTGGTTAAAATCTGTGCTCACTTACATTTCCCGTAATTAGGAAATAGTTTTTGAAGTACTGAGTGCTAACTGGGTTCGATGCACCTGCTTGAGACAAAATTAAAGAGTTCTGGAACCCCAAACCGTCAACTCGTTAACCATCTGTTTACCTAAGATCATCGGTTCGTTAACCATGTACTTTCTTTTTAGTTAACGAACATGTCTAAGTTGCCATCATGTACTCGAACAGACAAGTCTCCCGCTTCAGATGGCTAGCGTTCATGACCCTCATAGGTCTGATCGCATTGGTTACCGGAGCCTGCGGCGGCTCTGATTCGAATTCTTCGAATGGGGCTGACACAACATCAAAATCGGGTTTATCCGGGTCGATTACCGTTACGGGATCATCAAGCGTAGAGCCAATCACGAACCTTCTAGCTGAGGCCTTCTCCGAAGTTCATTCTTCAGTAGCTATATCGGTAAGTGGTCCCGGTTCAGGAGATGGCCATAAAGCTGCTTGTGCCGGAGAAGTTCCAATTTGGAACAGCTCACGTCAGATCAAAGATCAAGAAGTCGAGTGTCTCGCCGACCGAGGCATCGAATTCATTGAGTTCCGTGTAGGAATCGATGGAATTTCTGTGATTACATCAGTAGAAAACGATGCTATTGACTGTCTCAGTTTCGTGGACCTTTACAGTCTTATAGGTAGCGAATCCACGGGCTACAGCAATTGGGCTGATGCCAATGCTCTTAATGCTGAACTTGGTGGAACAGGCCCATTCCCTGATGAAGATCTAGAAATTTTCGCACCGGGTGAGGAATCAGGCACCTTTGATAGCCTCATCGAAATTGCCTTAGATGGAATTTGGGAAGAAAGAGTCGCAGATGGCAAAGGCGATGAATATTACTCTGTTCGCCCTGACTACAACGCATCAGCGAACGACAATGTGATTATCGATGGTATCGCTGGCAACAAGTACAGTTTGGGGTGGGTTGGATTTGCATTCGCCGATGTAGCTCGTGACCGTGTATCGCTTCTTAAAGTAGATGGGGGAGATGGGTGTGTTGCCCCGACAGACGCAACAATCGCATCTGCAGAGTTTCCGATCGCTCGATTCCTATACACATATGTAGATGCTGCCGAAGCTGACGACCCAGCAGTGAAGGGCTTTATCGATTACATGCTGAGCGATGAAGGGCAAAAGTACGTAGTGGAGGCCGGTTACGTAAACCTTTCAGAAGAAGACACAGCGCAATCACGGGCCAGCTGGGCAAATAAAACAACCGGCAAAACTTTTTGATCGAAGAGCCCCCGGCATTACCCGCGAACAGGCTAAGAATGAGTGATTATGACGACTATCTCCGCTGAGGAGTTGCAAACAGCTAGCGGAAGGCGCTTGCGATCATCGCTTGCTCGTTGGATGTTTCTTCTAGCTTCAGCGATAACGATTTTGATAAGCGGATTAATAATTTGGACAATAGGGTCAGAGGCATGGACCTTCACTAGCCAGGTCGCCGCAGACCAGTTGCAAACAATTGGATGGTTCCCTCGACGCGGCATGTTCGATATTGGAACGTTGATACTCAACTCTGCGCAGATAGCACTCGTTTCAATGGTCGTGGCTGTCCCCTCTGGCCTAGGCGCTGCGATATACCTTTCGGAGTATGCCCATCCGAGAGTAAGACGGATAATGAAACCGACCCTCGAGCTTTTGGCGAGCGTTCCGAGCGTAGTTTTGGGAGTCTTCGCTATAAGTTTCATTACACCTGTCGTCCTTAGCAAATTTTTTGAGGATATTAATTTTTTCAATAAGCTTGCAGCAGGCATCGGTGTCGGCTTGCTTGTAATCCCACTCATAGCATCAATATCTGAGGATGCGCTGCGAGCGGTTCCTCGCGACCTGCGTGAAGCTTCTGCTGGGTTGGGAGCCCGAAAAGCTACTACAGCTATCCGAGTAGTTATTCCAGCAGCGCTCTCGGGCCTAATGGCAGCCATAATCGTCGGCTTCAGTCGTGCTATCGGTGAGACAATGGTGGTCACAATCGCTTCGGGCGGTGGGGACACATCATTATTCGAAACCAGCATTAAAGAGTCTGGTGGCACGGTTACTTCAGCAATGGCAGCCTTGGGGCTCGGAACAGACCAAGTAGCCGGTGATGACTTGGCGTTCCAAAGTCTTTATTTTTTGGGGGCCTTGCTATTCATAATTACCTTGGTAATGAACATGTTGGGTAACATGATCGTTCGCCGTATGCAAGAGCGATACTAATGCGCATAGCCTCCAGCCCTGCTGATATTGCCATCCGAACAGCAAAAACGCGCCAATCCCTCCAGCGCCGGCCACAAGCAGACTTACCAGGAACGCTATTCAAATGGCTCCTCATTAGTTTCACCGGGTTCGCTATAGCCTTCTTGGGTGTCCTTATAGTTGTCATGGTAAATGATGGTTGGAGTGTTCTAACCGGCCGGCTAGGCGGCTTCTTATCGAACGGCTTCTCGCAGCGATCCGCTCAAGATGCGGGTGTCTGGCAGGGAATAGTTGGATCAGTGCAGATCGGTATAGCTACAGCATTGTTCGCGATACCAGTCGGTATAGCAACAGCTATTTATCTAGTTGAATATGCAACAGGTGGGTGGTTCGCTAGAACCGTTGAATTAAATGTCCGAAACCTGGCAGGAGTTCCATCAATTGTCTACGGGCTGCTGGGTCTTACTGTTTTCGTCAAAACATTAGATGGATTCACACAAGGAAAAACTGTGATAGCAGGCGGACTGACCCTCGCCGCCATGGTGCTCCCAATAATTGTTATAACTTCTGTGGAAGCATTGAAGGCCGTTCCTCAAGGGATCCGAGAAGCCGCATATGGAGTTGGAGCCACGAAGTGGGAAGTCCTCTCGCGCCAAATACTGCCGGCAGCGGTTTCAACAATCCTGACTGGAACGGTGCTGTCGCTGGCTCGAGCTCTTGGAGAGGCAGCTCCGCTGATCTTGGTCGGTGCAGCGACAGGCTTCATAAGCTTTGGTGACTCGAACTTCCTAGAGACCTTCACTGGACCATTTACGGCCCTACCAGTCCTAATCTTCAATTTTGCTCGCCAGCCCGGTGAGGACTGGTCCGCTAACGCTGCAGCCGCAAGCGTCGTCATATTGATACTCGTACTTATGATTAACGGCGCAGCCCTTTATTTCCGAAATAGATTTGAGAAAAAGTGGTAGACACAAACAATTTGAACGAATTGACTAAAGAAGAAAAAAAGCTAATCATCAATCTACGCCCTACTGTCTCTTCAATGGCTGCTAACGGTGGAGAATCCACAATTGAACCATCAGGCGCTGAAGTTGTTTTCGATGTAGAAAAACTTGACGCGTTCTATGGCGATTTTAAGGCACTGAGTAATGTCAGTTTGCAAGTTTGCAAAAGCCAAGTAACTGCTTTCATCGGCCCTTCTGGGTGTGGAAAATCAACTTTTTTACGCTGCTTTAATCGAATGAATGACCTAATCGAAGGAGCCAGAGTCGAAGGCACGATTAAATATCACGGCGCAGATTTGTACGATGACGAAGTCGACCCAGTCGAAGTTCGCCGACGCATAGGGATGGTTTTTCAGAAACCAAATCCCTTCCCGAAGTCAATTTTTGAGAATGTTGCGTACGGTCCTCGACTATCAGGAGTTAAAAAATCGAAACTAGCTGAAGTCGTTGAGAAGTCTTTGCGTCGATCTGCGTTATGGGATGAAGTAAAAGATCGGCTTCAGTCTTCGGCTTACGGTCTTTCTGGAGGCCAGCAGCAAAGGCTGTGCATAGCGCGAGCAATAGCAGTTCAACCGGACGTAGTATTAATGGACGAACCATGCTCAGCTCTTGACCCAATTGCTACAGCAAGGATCGAAGAACTGATCACAGAACTAAAAAATGAATACACCATCGTGATAGTGACCCACAACATGCAGCAGGCAGCTCGTATGAGCGACCAGACAGCGTTTTTCTCTGTGGCCCTAGATACCCACGGCTCTCGAACGGGTGAGCTAGTTGAATTTGATAAAACGGAAACAATCTTTACGAATCCACAGAACAGTCGAACAGAGGCTTATATAACTGGACGAGTAGGGTAAACCCTCTGTCTGGTGTCTGAAGCTAAGTCAAGCTTTACCCGAGAAAGGGCAGTAATGAGTATTGAAGAAACACGAAGCGACTTTCACCTTCTAATGGATGAAGTGAAGTCAGACCTTCTTCGGATGGGCGCTCACGTAGCTGAAGGTATCTCCGCAGTTACGGTTGCTTTATTAGCAGGGGACATTGATGCGGCAGCTGTAATCACTACCGCCGATGACGAGCTAGATCTCTTGAGCATCGAAGCCGAAGAAAAGTGTGTTCGAATGCTCGCATTGCAACAACCAGTCGCAGTTGATCTGAGAACTATTTTAACCGACCTACGGATGATCAGCGAGATCGAAAGATCAGGAGACTTAGTCTCAAATATTTCAAAGGCTATTGGCCGATTACGAGGAGTGGAGCTTGAGCCTCGACTTCGAGGACTCTTGGATCGGATGTGCGAACAAGCAGTCCGACTCACCACACTAGCGATTGATGCATACGCTGACCGAGATGCAGGTTTAGCGTCTGCGTTAGGGGATCTAGACGACCGACTCGACGAGCTGCATAATGACTTCCTCGACACTGTGTTCGCATCTCGTGGGGACCGTATCCTTACCACTCAACAGGCAGTCCAATTAGCTGTAATCGGCCGATTCTATGAACGGATAGGTGACCATGCTGTCAACGTCGGAGAACGAGTGCAGTATTTAGTGACAGGAGTACTTCCGGAGCATACGGGAGCCACTCGTGCTCGTGTTCGGAGAGAAGAGTCCTCCCAGTCGTGATCATTAGTCTTGCTCTAGTGGCATTAGGACTACTTGTAGGGTTAGCGGTTTTGATTACGAAAATTCAAGCAAAAAAAGTTTCAGTAACTCAAGAAAATGAAAAGCTACAACTAGCTATCGATGATCTCACTCAACAAATAGATGCTGCTCATTTGTCTTTTCGGCGAGGCCAAGCTGCTCTTGATTCATTAGCAATCGGAGTGGTAACAACTGATGAACGAGGCAGCGTGTGTCTCACAAACGACATCGGCCAAACTTATTTAGAAGGTCGCCGTGCAGACGCCCTCGTCGCAAAAGCTCTCAGCGAGGCACTTTCGATAGCTAATAATGGAGTTGAAGCTAAAAAAACTGTCACGCTTACGGGCCCGCCGAGCAAAGTCATTGAGGTAAAAGCAATACCGATTTCAGAACCTGAACTTGCGATTGGAGCAGTCGCTCTAATAGAAGATCAAACTTCTGCGGCAAGAATCGATCGAGTTAGAAGGGACTTCATAGCTAACCTCACCCACGAGCTAAGAACTCCAATCGCTGCTATCGGGTTACTGTCAGAAACCTTACGGGGTGAAGAAGAACAAGTTGTTCTAGACAGTCTCACTCAAAAAATTGTTAATGAAACAGATCGAGTTGATCAAATTATAGACGATCTGCTTGAGCTAAGCAGAGTTGAGCTCGATGGTTCACCTCGACGTGAGCCAGTAGATGTCCGGTTGCTTCTTGGTTCTGTAGAAGACCAATACCGATTTAAGGCAAACTCAAAAAATATCCAAATTGAGAAGACTGATACCGAAGCTGGCCTAAAATTAATGGGAGATGCTGGTCAGCTCAACAGAGCGTTAAGTAATCTTGTGGATAACTCCATCAAATACTCAGATGAGAATTCGATAATCCACCTTGAAGCCGTGCGTGGCCCGACCTACATTGATTTAGTCGTCAGAGATCAAGGGATCGGGATACCTAAAGCGGACCTCGATCGCATTTTTGAGCGCTTCTACAGGGTTGATAAAGCTCGATCTCGCGCTACCGGGGGTACTGGCTTAGGGTTGAGTATCGTACGACACGTCGCAGTCAACCACGGGGGCGAAATTTTCCTTCGCTCGCGCGAAGGAGAAGGTTCAAAATTCACTATTCGGTTACCGGAGGATCTTGAAAAATGATTCCAACAAGAGTGCTGGTAATCGACGACGAACCATCTTTCACCGAAGCTCTTTCGCTGAGTTTGAAGCGCGAAGGATTCGAAGTGGATACCGCCGATGACGGTGTCTCAGCGCTCTCGGCAATAGCCAGAAAGCTTCCCGACTTGATATTGCTCGATGTGATGCTTCCAGGGATGTCAGGCGTGGATGTGTGTCGAGAAATACGAAAAACGTCGACAGTTCCAATCATTATGGTTACAGCTCGAGGTGAAGAAATCGACGCCGTCGTTGCATTAGAAGTTGGAGCTGATGATTACGTCACTAAGCCATATCGGTTACGGGAGCTCGTGGCTCGAATGAGAGCAGTACTCCGTCGAAGCTCAAACGAATTCGTAAGTGAACCACCAGCTAGCAAGTATCAAAAACTGGTTGAAGGAGATGTCACACTCGATTTAGAGCGTCATGAATTGCGAGTCAGAGAAGAGCTCGTGACCTTAGCTCTTAAAGAATTTGAACTCCTCACTTTCCTGATAGAGAATGCCGGCCGAGTAGTAACTCGAGATAGCTTGATGGAAAACGTTTGGGGCTACGATTATTTTGGTGATACTAAAACCATTGATGTGCACGTAAAGCGGTTACGAACAAAAATAGAATCAAACCCAGCGGAACCAACGAAAATAACAACTATTCGGGGGTTGGGATATAGGTACGAAAAAACTAAAAGTGCATAGTCGGTTCTGACGCAGCGTGATACAACTCGAATTCGCCCATTAGAAATCTCTCTACAGTCCGATGTGTATTATCGTCACATAACAGAACATGACCAACGATGTACGAGGGTCATCCGTGTATTCGGCTGGAAGGTTAAGTGAGCGATATGGGTAAAGAGCGAACCGAAGAAGTCATGCGACTATATCTTGGCGAAGTTTTAGGAAAGCGAAGATTCGAGCTAATCCCGGAGTTCACAGCCTTAGACATGGTCGATCACACCAGTCAGCTACTTGGGCCGGCTGCGTTAGATGCCCATGCTCGAGGATTCTGCTCCAATATCCCAGATGCGCAAATCGAAATTGAAATTGTTTTTGCTACTGACGACGCTTCGATTGGTATCTGGAGATGGCAGGGCACCCCACAACAACATATGGGAGTATCTGCCGATGGCAAGGTGATTTACCCTACGAGAGTTGCCAGTATTTTTCAGTTCAAAAACTTAATGCTCGCGGAGTACAGACCCTTCGTTGATGCAGTCGAACTTCGAAATCAATTGAATTAGTTAATTAAATGATTAGAAGTTCCTAAAAAAGTTAAGTTTAAAAGTCTATTTGTGATTAGATTAATCTGCCTAGATGTAAGGAAGCGTAACTATGTCCACAGCGTTGAAACTTGACCACGAAGTAATTATTGTCGGTGCTGGAGTAGCGGGGATCTATCAAATCCAGCAATTAACCGAACGTGGCGTCAACGCGACGGTTTTGGAAGCTGATGCTGACCTTGGAGGGACCTGGTACAACAATCGTTATCCAGGCGCACGGTTTGATTCCGAGAGTTTCACGTACGGCTACTCTTTTTCGAAAGAGGTCTTAAACGAGTGGCATTGGAAAGAAATGTTCTCAGCGCAACCTGAGAATCTTCGCTATCTTAATTTTGTCGCAGATAAATTTGATCTACGTAAGCACATGCAATTTAATTGTCGTGTTGAGTCGGTGGTATTTGATGAAGAAAATCAAATATGGAATCTAAAAGTTTCCGATGGACGCGAACTAACTAGCCGATTTGTGATTTTGGCTTTGGGTCTCTTGTCGAAACCAACCAAACCACGTGTCACCGGCGTCGAAGACTTTAAGGGTCAATCATGGCATACATATAATTGGCCTCACGAAAATGTAGATCTGAGCGAAAAGCGAGTTGGCATTATTGGAACCGGTGCCACCGCTATTCAAGTCATTGGAGCGATAGCAGACAAGGTAGGGGACCTCACGGTATTTCAACGTCGCCCAAACTGGGTTGCTCCGTTAAACAACAGTGAAATAAGTGAAGAAAAAATGGATGAGATTCGAGCTCGCTATGACGAGATTTTTGCCACGTGTGCTCGAACTCCAGGTGGGTTTGAACATGAGCCCGACCGACGAGGGTTCTACGACGTTACTGAAGAAGAACGTTACGCCTTGTGGGATAAACTTTATGATGAGCCTGGTTTCGGTATCTGGCTTTCAAACTTTCGTGAGATCTTCACTGATGAAGAAGCAAACGCTTCAATATCGAGGTACATAGCTGAGCGTATTCGTGGGCGAGTAAACGATCCAGAGATTGCAGAAAAGCTCATACCCAAAGACCACGGTTTCGGGGTTCAACGTGTCCCAATGGAAACAAACTACCTGGAAGCTTACAATCGTCCCAACGTTCACCTAGTGGATCTTGCAGAAACACCGTTAGAACGAATAACAGAGACCGGCGTGAAGACTACTGGCGGCGATTACGAGTTTGATGTAATCATCTATGCAACAGGGTTCGATGCTATTACGGGGTCTTTTGACCACATCGACATCAGGGGCCGTAACGGACTCACGTTAAGAGAAAAATGGTTCGACAATCCGTCTACTTTTCTCGGGATGATGATCCATGGGTTCCCAAACCTTTTGATGCCTTCTGGTCCTCAGAGCGGCTCGGCTTCTACCAACTATCCGCGCGGTATTGAAATTGGTGTGAACTGGAGTACTGATTTGCTTCAGCATCTATGGGATAACGATCTTCATTATGCTGAAGCGACTGAAGCCGCTGAGAAACGCTGGACAGATCATGTAGTTAAAATGTATTCAGTGATGTTGATGCGTAAAGCTCAGTCTTGGTTTACTGGTTATAACTCAAACGTTGACGGGCATGAGGCCGGCAAAATTCGATATTTTGTATACAACGGTGGCACCCCGAAGTACGTCGCAACGATAAACGAAGTTGCAGAGAAGGGCTACGAAGAAATTTCTTTTACTTCTGAGGTAATGCCCACAGCGGTCTAAGCACGGTTTATCGCTCTTGATCTAGACTGACAAAATGGGGATACTCGCGGGACGCGTCGCACTTGTTACAGGAGCACAACAGGGAATAGGAAGAGCAATAGCCGAAGCGCTAGGAGCCGAAGGCGCATCAGTGGTTGTTCAGTACCTCGATGATCAAGAAACTGCTGCTGAGATTGCCGCCTCTATCGTGGGCAATGGGTCTGAGGCGTTAATTGTTCAGGGTGATGTAGGCGTTAGGGCTGACTGTGCTGAAGCCTTTGCCATTGGGCAAAAGCTCGGCGGGATTGATTTGTTAATTAACAATGCTGGAATATTTCCTCGTCGCGATTTTTTGAACATGACTGAAGAAGATTGGAACACAGTCCAAAACGTTAACGTTCTAGGCGGTGTTAGATGCCTTCAAATTATGGCTAATGAACTGGTTAAGGCTGAACGTAAGGGCACCGCCGTAAACCTCTCATCAGTAGCGTTCTTTAGGAATTCTGCTAAAGGTGTTCATTATGCGGCTAGTAAAGGAGCGATTATCGGATTTACTCGGTCTGTGTCTGCAGAGCTTGCACCATATGGGATAAGAGTAAATGCCATTGCCCCGGGCATAGTTGACACAGCGCAACCACGCGACGGTATGACTGAAAAACAAATCGCAGAAGCGAGCAACTTAGTGCCTCTCGGAGCGATGGGTAAGCCAGAAGAGATAGCAGATGTCGCAGTCTTCTTAAGTTCACATGCTTCTCGACATATGACTGGGCAGACTATTCAGGTCAATGGCGGAACCAATTTTAGCTAGCTAAAAACAACTTTTAATTCTTGATATGGGTAACGCCAATTCCATATGACCCACGATAGATAAAATTCTTAGACTGGCAGGCTTGTGTTATCTGCTTATCAGGAACCTGTTATTTGATATCCTTCCAATAGTGATGCAATAGATGAAATAGTAGCTATTCGACATTCTTTGGAGGCTTAGATGATAACTGCCATGCCACGTATAGCAATAGCCGTGCATGAGTTTGAATCTGCGGTAAAAGTATTTCGCGATGAGTTTGGGATGCCGGTCACAGATTTTTCAGATCAAACAGTATCCACTCTCGGGGCTCATGTGGCCATGTGCCAACCGAGAGGTGGCAGCAACATTGAGCTAATGGCTCCAGCCAACCCTGCCAAGCCCTTAAGTCAGGCTCTCCAAAAATTTCTTAATCGCCGCGGCGATGGAATATATGCGCTGATGCTTGAAGCTGCTGATCCAGACGCTGAGGCAGAGGTACTGCTCGGTCGTAATCTGAAGGTGCTACCCAAAATGTTAGGAGCCGGAGGTCGAGATATTCACCCGAGCTCCACTCATGGTGTTCTCATTAGGGTGTACCCCGAGAATTCAGTTTCACGGCCTAACGATCTTGTGAGCGCTTCTCCGAATTACAGTGGAATCACAAAAGTTGTCATAGCAACTAATGATGCGTCTGTCGCTGCTGATGCATATTCAGTGGGCCTTGGGCTGAGTGCTGATAAGCCTCGGCTGGATGCAGAACGGGGCTTGTTGAGTGTGCTCGTTCATCCTCCTGAAGGAGGCGTGATCGACCTTGTTTCCCCGGTCGACCTGAGTAGGCCTACCGCTCAAAATGTAGCTAATTTCTTGAACGCAAAAGGTGAAGGAATCTACGCCCTGCAACTTTCTGCCGAAGGGGATGTTGGCGAAGTCGACCGGCTGGTGTTCGGAGCAAGAATATTAATCAGCAATTAGAGCGATCATAAGCTAAGTCTTCGATTACGGATTGGTGACAGGGCTTAACTCAATAGCTTTACTATGGGAGCACACTACTTTTGAAAACCCACTTGCCCGACCTTGATTCAATTTCTTGCCAGTTGTTCATGGCGTAACTGACTGAAGGAATAGAAGCCTGCCAGTCGTCCGGCCAAGAGCAAGTTTCGAAGATCCGAGCGCTCATAATGTCTTCTTCTAACAAATCTCCTCGCTCAACCATCAATCGCAGGGCGGCAGCGGCACTTTCAGCGCTCGATAAAGTTTCTCCGCCTCGAGCACCACGCTCAGCATCTCTTAGCATGGTCTCTGCAGCATCATCGGTTCCGTTCAATTCTGCAGCAACGACGTAAGCGAAGTAATTGGCGGTGCCTTCGCCGACCCAACGCAACTTATCGAAACGATCGCCATCTAACGCTCCACCTTTTGTGCAGTAATCTTGAAGGTAGCTCGATAGAGCGTGATACAACTCATGCAAGTAAGTGTGTTGGCCCTGCGCAGTAGTAGATTCTTCAGGGAATGCGTAAGTAATTGCTCTAGAGCTGAAGCAGGGAACAGGTGCTGTTGCGACATCGGCGCCACTCTCGATCCAACCGAGAACGCGTCTTTTCCCTTCGTTTAATTCATTTCGGTTTTGCCAAGAGCCAAAATTTGCACGCTGACCGTTCAAGCAAGGAGCATTATCTGAAAAGGTCGTGTATGCGCTAGTGAGCTTATCCATAGAGTCTTTGTCTAGAGATACTCGGAACCTGTTGAAAGGTTCACTCAACTCATTTGGTCCGCCGACTTCACTGCCTATAGGCCAAATAAATGAGGTTATATCGGAGTGCCACCAGTTGATATGTGAAGTACCCGCCTCGGTCCAAGATCTTAGATCTGCTGTAGCTAGACGAGTAAAATTATTAATCGCAATTTCCGGAATTCTGGGGAGAGAATTATCAGGTGTGGGCGCTACCCATTTACTCTCTTTGGGTTCACGTTGTTCTGCTTTGGCAGATTGCTTCACCGTGGTTGACGTGTCTGTGTCCTTAGCTTGTGTCGACCTCGTAAGAGTCTCAGAGTCTTTTTCTTGTTGTGCATCTGATTCAGATTTTAATGGTTCCTCTTGTTGTGCATCTGATTCAGATTTTAATGGTGCCTCTTGTTGTGCAGCCGATTCAGATTCCACCGCTTCGCTTTTGGGTGAGCTGACCTCGGTCTCGTCCGCTTCGAAATCCTGAGACGGTGTGATGTTGTTCGTTGTCGCGGACCCACTAGTTGAGTTCCCGCCGCAAGCTGTAACCCCCAAGCTGAAACTGAAAATAGTCGCTAAAAAAATACGGCTTGGAATTTTATGCACATCTGACAGACTACCTTTCTCTGAGCCCATCTTGAATGAAACAGGCTCGAATTAATAAAGCTAAAA
>Ga0308013_10001047_pt1 | contig 13866 bp, 13 predicted proteins | sample Neamet181_FD_203131 | JGI IMG/M metagenome (GOLD analysis project Ga0308013, IMG submission 203131) | Marine microbial communities from water near the shore, Antarctic Ocean - #181 | ecosystem: Environmental > Aquatic > Marine > Unclassified | place: Southern Ocean | collected 2014-07-25
AAGAAGTCAAAAAAGTGTGGGTACAAAGCATAATGACCCTTATTAACTGGCATAACATCTAGATGATAATCAAGTATCCCACCATCTCTATACACCCCCTTAGGTGCTCCTTTTATATCTGACACCCCTTCTAGAAAAATTGGAATGGAGCTAGATGCAATAATCGCATCCTTTAAATTTTCTACTGTTAAGGGTATTTGATGTAATGGAAAATCATTATTTGTAATAAAAAATGGAGCTTCTCTTGAGTCAAAAAATAGACCTCTTGAAAAAAAATACCTCAACGCTTTCCTGTTGAATAAATTTACCAGCATCGCAGCTAACAGCCCTGAAGCAAGAAGAGGGTTATACTCAGATTTTAAAATATGATTATTTTTAGTTGTTAGAATGCTTGCCCTTAATTGCGGATGATTAATAATTGCTTCAATATCGGAAGCATCGCAAATTAAATCCAACATCGTTCTTAAGTGCTTACTGATCTCTTTCTTTCCTGCTTTTAGAGGTAAACTTTGCTCTATATAACCTCGCTCAAAATCATCAATTGCTTTAATAGGGTTCTTTTGTGCGTAGCATATAAATCTCCAAACCCCAATTGAAGACGAAATCAAGTGAATAGAATGTTTAATTTGAGGAATAATTTTATCTAAAATAAAACGATCCAAATGACTAAGGACAAGCCATTTTGGACCGCCAGAGGCGCCAAGAATTGCTTTTATCTTTGTGATATCGAAACCTTGCTCTCGAATATCCCGGTAAGCACTAGGTCCAACTCTAATAGTTAAGGAATCTATCTCTTTCAACAAGTAACACCTTGTTAATAAAAAATTTTATTACTACATCAGGAAAAAGGATTTTTCTTAATTATAGTTTGTTCTCTATCCGGCCCAGTAGAGACAATATCAATTGGTGTATTGAGTTCACTCTCAATCCATTCCAGATAGTTACGGGCATTTTCAGGTAAATTAGAATATTCAGTAACTCCTATGGTTGAATCCTGCCAACCAGAAAAAACTTTATAGATTGGAATGCATTTATCCAAAAGTGACACATCCAAGGGGAAATCTTCTATTTCTTTGCCGTCTAATTCGTAGCCAATACATATTTTTATTATCGATAGGCCATCAAGTACATCGAGCTTGGTGACGCATAAACTCGTTATACTGCTATTTCTAATCGACCTCTTTAAAGCAATTAAATCAAACCATCCGCATCGTCTAGGTCTGCCAGTCGTGGCTCCAAACTCTACGCCAACTTTACCTAAATGCTCTCCCGCCTCATCAAATAACTCTGTTGGAAAGGGTCCAGAGCCTACTCTGGTCGTATAAGCTTTCACTATTCCTAATATATGCGTTAAATCCTTAGGTCCTAAACCAGTACCGATACTTGCAGCTGCAGCAACAGTATTCGATGAAGTGACATAAGGATAAGTTCCATGATCGATATCCAAGAAAACTCCTTGAGCTCCCTCAAATAATATATTCTTTTTCTGCTTCTGAAGATCTTCTAGAGTTCTAGAAATATCATCAATGAGAGGTAAAACCGTCTCTCTTTGCGCTAATAGATTATTATAAATCTCATCAAATATTAATTCATCAACCCTATAATAATTCTTTAGTAAAAAATTATGATACTCAAGGATCACCTTAAGCTTTGAAGATAGTTTTTCTGCATCGAGTAAGTCCGATATTCTCAATGCTCGTCGCGCCACTTTGTCCTCATAAACTGGACCAATTCCTCTACCAGTCGTTCCAATCTTAGAGCCTCCTAATTTTTTTTCTTTTGCAGCATCTAATGCTTCATGGGATGGAAGAATAATTGGACAGCCCGAACTGATTCTCAATCGATCATAAACCGGGATACCACTTTCAATCAATTTAGATGCTTCTAATATTAATGCACCGAGAGAAATCACTACTCCATTACCAATTAAGCAATGAACCCCATCATGTAAAATACCTGATGGTATGAGGTGTAGAACAGTTTTCTCACCATCAATAACCAGGGTATGACCGGCATTGTGACCACCTTGAAAACGAGCAACAGCTGCAACATCTTCAGTTAACAGGTCAACAATTTTTCCTTTACCCTCATCCCCCCATTGCGTACCAATAATAACTAAATTCTTACTCATTATTAATTCTCATATATCATGACTTAAAGCCTAACAAAAAATAATAATAACAAACCAATTAACATGCTTATTAAGCCTATAAAACGGAGGTTACTATCTTTTAACTGTGACATCCTTTCTACAAAATTCCTAAATCTTGATGGATTCACAAAGGGAATCATTCCTTCAATTATCAACACTAAAGCTATAGCTGTAACTATTTCTTGCCACATATATTATTAAATATAACTTATATTCAGCAAAGAACTTTCAAATGACTATTTACTGTACTTTTGAATTATTCAGATAACGAAAAAATTCATTATTTGGATCAATTACTAGTATGTCATTAGAGTTACCAATAGAATTTCGATAAGCGTCAATACTCCGATAAAATGCATAAAACTCTGGATCTTGAGTATATGCATCTGCGTATAACTCTGCAGCTTTAGCATCACCTATTCCTCTTAATTTTTGAGAATCTCTATTCGCATTAGCTAGAATAATTGTCTTTTCCTTATCGGCGGTAGATTTCAACTGCTCTGAAACTTCCATACCTTCTGCTCGACGTTCCGCTGCTATCCTTCCTCTCTCTTGACGCATCTGTAGATACACAGAATTACGAACATCATCAGGAAACTCAACTTCCTTTACTCGAACATCAATTAATTCCACTCCTAAACCATCAGCAGTAGTGGTTGCAGTAGCTAACATATCCCTCATCAATTCTGCACGTTCAACAGATATAGCTTCTTGCACTGTTCTTTTACCAAATTCCGTAACAATCGCATTCTTAATGATTTCTGAGATCCGATCTTGAGCCACTCTGTCAGAGCCGCCCGTAGCCACATAGAAATTAACTGTATTAACTATTCGCCACTTAACAAAAAAATCAACATCCATTGCTAAACGCTCACCTGTGAAAATTCTTTCTGGGCGTCCATCAATCGTTCGAATTCGTTTTTCAAATATATTGACTGTTTGAACGAACGGAAGCTTAAAATGCAGCCCAGGTTCGTAATCTGATTGAACAACTTCACCCACTTGGAGCTTAATTGCCAGTTCTCTTTCATTTACAGTAAAGGTTGTAAGATTAATAACTATTAAAGCTAAACCTATGATTGTAAAAATTAATGGTTTTCCTATGCTCATTGTCGTTGTCTCCTATCACGATTTGAAGAGGCATCAGACGAGTCATTTTGAGCACCTGATGTCGATAAAGTATTTTGACTATTATCTCTATTCCTACCTTCTCCAATTAATTTATCGATTGGTAAATACAAAAGATTGCCACTGCCCTGTGAATCAAGAATTACTTTATTTGAATTTTTATAGACCTCCTCAACAGCATCTATATAGAGTCTATCTCGAGTTACTCTTGGAGCTTTTTGATACTCAGTCAACAGAGATAGGAATCTACTTGCCTGCCCATCTGCGTCAGCGATCACACGTTCACTATAAGCTTCGGCGTCTTGAAGAATTCTTTGAGCATTTCCTCTTGCCCCTGGAATTAACTCTTGAGCATATTTTTCAGCCTCTAAAATAAATCGATCACTATCGTTTCTTGCTCTTTGTGTATCATCAACGGCATCTTGAACGGCTTTAGGGTAATCTAATTTTTCAAGGTTTATAGATGTAACCGTTATTCCTGCTTGATAGCTATCTAATGTACTTTGAAGTACTGTCTGAGTTTTTGGGCCGATTTCATCTCGCTTTTCATTAACTAGCACTTCCAAAGTACTGGTACCAACCACCTCTCTTAAAGCACTTTGAGTTAAATCTTCGAGTGTTGCTTCTGGATTAACAACCTCGAAACTATATTTAACTGGATCATTACGAAAATACTGCACCACCATTTGTACAAATACATACTGCTCATCAGCAGTCAGAATTTCAGTGCTATACCCATAATTCTCTACCACACCAGTATTTACAATATCGACTGATTCTACTGGGAAAGGTATATGCCAGTGTAACCCTGGAAAAGTAGTTTCTGTGTATGCGCCAAATCTTTGCACAACACCTCTTTCTGCCTGATCAACCGTATACAAACCGGTAAATAGCCAGGCAACTAATAAAAATATGGCCAATATTGAAGTACCCGTGGACCCACCTGATCCTTTTTTCGAGCTTCTTCCACCACCAATTATTGCATTTATTTTCTTCTGCCATCCTTGAATAATTTTATCCAAGTCATCTGGTTGATTATTACTGCCTTTCCATGGGTCTTGCCCATTCCCTGAATCATTCCAACTCATAGTTTAGTTCTCTATTTTTTATTTAATTGTGATCTTAACCTATATCTTAACAAAAGCATCTGCTTTCATGCCTTCTTTTTTTAAAAATCGATAGATATCTTGCTTCGTAATCTCAAGCGCTAATTTCCAGCTACCATCTTTTAATATTTTTTCCTCTTTTACTGCTCCCATTTGAAATAGTTTTGCTCGTTGCTTGCCTTGACTGTTACTAAGCTTAATACTTCCAGATAAAAGATTTCTTGCAAAAAAACTACTTATACCATGCATTAACAATTCCAATCCATCTCCTTTTATAGCTGATATCCATGCTGCCCTGCCACTTCCATTCATTCTCTTTGTGAGTTTTGGCGCATAATTTAACTTATCAATTTTATTGTAAATCCTCAGTTGTGGAACTTTATCAGCCTCTAGTTGTTTTAATACATTATTAACTTGTTTTATTCTTTGCCATCTATTGGGGTCACTTCCATCAATAATATGTAAAATTAAATCAGCTTCTTTTGCTTCTTGAAGAGTTGCCTTAAAAGCCGCAACTAACTCATGTGGTAATTCTTTAATAAATCCTACTGTATCAACTAGTATAATGGGTGCACCTTCGGGTAAATCAAGTCTTCTCATAGTGGGATCTAATGTCGCAAATAGCTGATCCTTTATCAGCACATCAGCTCCAGTTAATTGCTTAAATAAAGTAGATTTTCCTGCATTAGTGTACCCAACAATTGCGACTGTTGGAATTTCTGATTTCAATCTATTTTGACGGTTCATGGATCTTCTTTTATCCACCTGGTCAAGACGTAATTTTAATTGACGAATACGCTTGTCAATGAGGCGCCTATCTGTTTCTAGCTGCGTCTCACCCGGCCCTCTTAGACCTATCCCGCCTTTTTGCCGCTCTAAATGGGTCCATCCTCTTATTAGTCGAGTCGATATATGCCTCAGTTGAGCAAGCTCTACCTGCAGCTTGCCCTCAAAGCTTCTGGCTCTTTGTGCGAAAATATCCAGTATCAAGCCACTGCGATCTAAAACCCTACATTTTAAATATTGCTCAATATTTTTTTCCTGACTTGGGTTAAGCGGTGCATCGATAATAACCAATTCTGAGCAATTTTTTTCAATGCATAAACGCAATTCATCTAATTTACCCTTACCCAGATAAAAACGAGCATTCGGTCTCTTACCTGATGAAAAAATGCTACCAGCAATAAAAGCACCTGCCGACCGGGCTAACTCTGTGAATTCAAAGGATTGACACTCATCTATTTTTGATGAGTGAACCAAGGTTGCTTTTTCCCCTATTTTTGGCCTTTCAAACAAACTAAAATCTCACTTCTAGATTACTGAGTTAATGATTTTCATAATATTTTTACCGTCCACATCAACTGGAATCGCGCTTGTGGTGTTTCGCAGCCATGTAATTTGTCTTTTTGCAAGCTGCCTGGTAGATGCTTGAGCTTTTTTTGTAGCTTCTTTAATAGTGATTTGATCATCAAGATAAGTCCATATCTGACGATAACCAACTGCTCTCATTGAATTATGATCTGAGGTTAAATGCTCTCTCTGTTTTAATAATTGCACCTCTTGAATGAAGCCCTCATCAAGCATTCTCAAAAATCGAGTATTAATTCTTTGGTGAATCTCTGTGCGTGAATGGTGATTAATAGCAAATTTTATAAATCGATAATTATTATTTTTGTTTTTACTAGATTGCCAATCGGAAATATTGCGACCACTTATCTCAAAAACTTCTAATGCTCTTTGAATGCGCTGACCATCATGTGGGTTAATTTTTTTGGCGGCCGCATAATCTATATTAATTAATTTATTATGCATTGCAGGCCAACCTATTAGTTCTGCTTCAGAGTTGATATTGTTTCTAATATTTTTATCACCCTCAGGAAGATCAGATAGACCTTCTATCAAAGCATGAAAATATAACATTGTACCGCCAACTAATAACGGAATCCTGCCATTATTATGAATACGTTTAATTTCTATATTCGCATCAGCAATAAAGCTACCGACAGAATATGACTTCTCTGGATCTAAAATATCAATTAAATGATGCGGGAATTGTTCAAGAGTTTTCTTGTTAGGCTTGGCCGTTCCTATATCCATACCTCGATATATTTGAGCAGAATCAACATTAATTATATCTAAAGGAAATTCTTGAGACAGTTTTATAGCCAGCTCAGTCTTACCTGAAGCAGTAGAGCCGAAAAGACAGATCACTGGTATATCAGGATAACGATTAGAGCTCATAATGATAAAGAAAGATTCTCATATTAATGATACAAAGGAATTTGCAAGGTTTGTCCTATTTTAATATTGCTACCATTGATTTGGTTAAATTTTCGCAACATAGACAAACTAATACTATAAAGATCGGCGATCTCACTGAGAGTATCGCCTCGTCTAACGACATAATTAATAGTTTTTGATTGATTTTGAAGATTCTTTGCAAGTTTTGTTTCTTGAGGAGGGTTAACCAAAAAATAATTACGAACCCCTTTTAGAATAGCGTTCGCTAGCTTATTCTGAAAATTGCTATCTTTTAATTTCTTCTCTTCATTAGGGTTGGATATATAAGTTGTTTCTATGAGAATAGAGGGCACATCAGGTGATTTAAGAACAAGCAAACCTGACTGTTGTATTTTCTTTTTACGTATAGAGCTAACGTGAGATATTTCCTTTAAAACAAATTCACCAATTTCTAGACTCGCTTCATTTGTTGCGCCTTGAGAGAGATCCATCATAAGGGAGGCAAACGAATCATCTTTGCCTGATAAAGATACATCTCCAATTGAAATATCCTCATTTTCACGTTTAGCCAAACGCTTAGATGCCTCATCAATTGCCCCTTTATCTGACAATGTATAAATTGAAGCACCTCTAACTCGTGGATTATTATCCAGAGCATCTGCATGAATAGAGATAAATAAATCAGCTTTATGCTCTCTCGCAATTTCCATTCGATCTCTTAAGGGGACAAAACTATCACCTTTTCGGGTTAAAAAGGCCCGCATATCTTGAGTCTTATTAATTTGCTTAGCCAATCTTTGGCTAATTGCCAATGCTACAACACTTTCCCATGTACCATTTGGCCCTATTGCTCCGGGATCTTTCCCGCCATGACCGGGATCTACAACTATTCTAATATCCCGGAGAGGTCCTGAGAATAATTGATCTTGAGATATTCTAGGTGGGTCCTCAGGGAAATTTATGTCGACTACCATTCTAGTATTCTGAGATCGACTACCTGGAATCATAAAATGCTTGAATTTAGTTATTTTCTCTAAATCCAGTACGATTCTCAATGATTGTCCGTCCCCCTCACCAATACGGACATCGTGAATAAAATTATTCTGTAAATTTTCTTTTTTAATTGATTTAGATAAAATTGTATTCTTTAAGTCAATCACCAATCGATTTGGATTTTGCAAAGAAAATACATGATTATTGACATTTGAATCTAGATCTAAGACCAATCTAACTTGATTATTTTGTTTTGCCATACGAACATCTTTAAGTAATGCCGCAGACCAACTATGCGTAACCATGAAATATAAAGCACAAAAAAGGCTTATTCTTTTTATAAACATTAATTAATTTCTTTAATTACGTGATGGCATTTTTATTTTTGATAGGATCTATGTACCTTTGAAAGTATATCATCACCAATTAATGACAATGATTTAATTGTAACCTCACGTCCCGATTGTTTAAAGCTTATAGTAAAATTGATATCTGCTTGATCCAATAATGCTGGAATTCTTTGCGGCCATTCAATAAGCATTAAGCCATCGTTCAAATCATCCCACCCAAGAAAATTAAGCTCATCATGATCATTAATTCTATATAAATCAATATGATATATTTTTCCAAAAGAGAATTCATAAGGTTCTACTAAAGTATATGTTGGGCTAGGTACAATATCTTCATACCCCATACCTCTGAGCACCGCACGAATAAGCGTTGATTTACCTGCACCCATTTCACCGCTCAGTGTGATAGTAATTCCAGAAAGAGCTCTCGGAAAAGCCTCAGATAACTGCCTTCCTAATTGCTTAGTAGCTTCCTCATTTGGTAAATTTATATCGAAATTCATGGATATTTTATACCTCTAGTATTACCAATTAAGTCGCCAGCTAAAAGTCCAAATTCATAATTACAATAACCCATCATCAGATATGATATTTATCTCATCAATCTTTATCATGATTTAGAATATCAAAATCAACACTATAATAGCCAAGCTATTATAACTGCGAATGCGTAATCCATTCCACCTGAAGAGCATAAATTTCCGTAAAAATTGAACCTTAAAAAGCTTCTTTTGTTTGATTCTTAATTGCAGATGTGATGACCTCTAATATAACGTGATGAATATATTTTCATTGTTATAATTGAACCTAAATTCTTAATCATAAAAGATTTATACTAGCTCTTAGGAACGATTAATCAATATGAGTAAAAGTAACATAATAAATAAAAATAAACTTGCTGATGACATAAAGCTTTGGGGCAAAGAGCTTGGTTTTCAAGAAATAGGATTCACTAACATAGATCTATCTAAAGCCGAGAAAAATCTAAAAAAATGGCTCGATATGAAATTTCATGGCGAAATGTATTATATGGAAAAGCATGGTCTAAAAAGAAGTAGGCCAGATGTCCTGATACCTAATACAATTAGTGTTATATCTGCACGAATGAATTACCTTACAGCTGATGAAGAATCCACAAAATCACTTCTTGACCATCCCAAGACTGCCTATATTTCACGCTATGCGCTTGGAAGAGATTATCATAAAGTATTAAGGCAGCGACTTAAGCGCTTAGGAGAAAAAATTGAAGCGTCAGTTAGTAATTTTGGTTATAGAGTATTTGTTGACAGTGCCCCTGTTCTTGAGAAGCCATTAGCTGAAAAAGCCGGACTTGGATGGATTGGAAAACACACAAATCTTATAGATAAAAAAACAGGCTCTTGGTTTTTTCTTGGTGAACTCTATACAGATCTTGCTCTCCCTATCTCGACACCTAGTCAAGGGCATTGCGGATCCTGCCATGAATGTATTGATGTTTGTCCAACGCAAGCCATAATTGCACCATATGTGCTTGATGCAAGACGATGTATCTCATACTTAACTATCGAATTAAAAGGTTCAATTCCCCTAGAATATAGAAAATTAATAGGTAATCGAATCTATGGTTGCGATGATTGTCAAATATTTTGCCCTTGGAATAAATTTGCAAAAAAATCGTCAGTCTCAGACTTCAATCCAAGACATGACCTTGATACCTTGGATTTAATAGAGGCATTTCTATGGACCGAAGAGATTTGGTTAAGAAAGACCGAAGGCAGTGCATTAAGGAGGATCGGATTTGAACAATGGTTGAGAAACGTGGCTACTGCATTAGGTAATGCGAAAAAAAGTAAGGGGATTGTGGCTGCACTTAATACGAGAAAAAATTCTGATTCTGCGTTGGTTAAAGAGCATGTCCGCTGGGCACTTGACCAACACTCACCTTGATCAATAAAGACTCAGTATTAATCTATAATAATATTATCAATTAACCTTATATCGTCAATAACCACGCTTGCCAGAATAATTAATTCCTTGGAATCTTCATCTGGGATACTTAGGTCTATTCTTGATCTTATTGAAATATAATCAACAGAAAAACCATAATTAATTAATCGACTTTCGGCCTCTCTCTGTATAGATAAAAATTCCACTTGCCTATTCTTGACAGCACTACTTGCCTCTAAAAGTATTTTATATAATTTTACTGCAGTTAATTTTGTAACACTTGATAAATGCTGATTACGAGAACTCAAAGCAAGACCATTTTTCTCTCTAATTATTGGTGCACCAATAATTTTTATGCCTAATGATAAATCTATTGCCATCCGCTCTATCAATAACTTTTGCTGAAAATCTTTTTGTCCGAAAACAGCAAAATCTGGTTTAATAATATTAAACAACCTCGATACAATTGAAGTGACGCCCTCAAAATGACCAGGCCTGACCTTCCCACATAAATCATTACTCATTTCTGGAACAATTACTTGAGTAGCATAATCGACGCCGTAAGGATAAATAGAAAGACATTCAGGTAAAAATAATAAATCAGCATTCGCCAGACTCAATTTCTCAATATCACTTTCCAGTGTTCTTGGGTAATTTTCAAAGTCTTTATTATCAGTAAATTGCGAAGGATTAATAAAAATCGAAACCACAACATAATCCGCTTGTTCTCTTGCCAATTCAATCAAGCTCAAATGGCCATCATGCAAGTTACCCATAGTGGGAACTAGCACTATCTTACTGCTCTTCTCTCGTTGCTCATCCAGTAAGTTTTGTACTTCAGTTTTATCTTTAATTACATTCAAGAAGTCACCCAGCAATTATAATAACTATGAGAAACAATGTTCCGGAGCAGGATACTCTCTATTTTTTACGGCATGAACATATGATTCAATAGCGTTAATTGGTGACGCTTGATCACGCATAAAATTCCTTACAAATCTTGGAGTTGATCCTTGTGTAACATCTAATATGTCATACAAAACCAAAATCTGACCATCCACAAAAGGACCTGCCCCGATACCGATGACTGGAATATCCAAGCTTTCTTTAATAGATTTACCTAATTCATTAGGTACACATTCGAGTAATACTATATCTGCGCCTGCATTCTGAAGATCTTTCGCGTTATTCAGTATTTTCTTAGCTTCCCCAGGATCCCTGCCTTGCACTCTAAAACCACCTATTTTATGAACAGATTGAGGCTTTAAACCCAAATGAGCACAAACCGCAATATCATGCCTAGCCAAGTGCTCAACTATCGCTATTTGATCTTCTCCACCCTCTAATTTTACCATCATTGCACCCCCTTCCTGCATCAGACGAACGGCATTTTCAAGCGCCTGATTTGGGTCCGAGTAACTCATGAAGGGCATATCAGCAACCAGAAAAGCTCTTTGCAAGCCACGAGAAACATTGCGTGTATGATATATGACATCTTCTACAGTAACTGGCACAGTAGTGTCGTGGCCCTGTATGACCATACCCAAAGAGTCGCCGACTAGGACTATATCAATACCTGCCTTATCAACAGCTAACGCGAAACTGGCATCATAAGCAGTTAAACACGCAATGGCTTCGCCATCACGCTTCATTTTCTTTAATGAAGCAACATTGATTGGTGGTTCCGCCATGCTTCGTTGTTCTAATTGTGTATACATATCTCTCTAGTTTGAATGATTAGTGCAATTTATGAAAATCCAATTGCCGTTAAAGGGTTAAAAAAATGGCGCCCACCTGTAGTACATTTTATTTGATCTAATAACTGCTCATAATCGTCATGATTATTTACAAGATCAATTGATGTTGTATTTACTATCAACAACGGGCCATCATCATAATTATGATAATGCCTTGCAAAGGTTTCTATTAATTTCTTTAAGTAATCTCTATCAATAAATTTTTCGCTTGATACACCACGTCGAGCAATCCTCTCTAGTAAAATATCAGGATCCGCTTGAAGGTAAATCACTAGATCAGGTGTTGTTTTTTTAATATCCATTTTTTCATATATTTGTTCATATAAAGCCATTTCGCTTGGATCTAGATTAACCGAAGCAAATAATTTATCTTTCTCTATGTGAAAATCAGCAATACTAATACTTGAAAATAAATCAGATTGATACATTGATTCTAACTGCTTAGCTCTTTGGAATAAAAAAAATAATTGAGCAGGAAGTCCACTATCACGACCGTCCTGATAAAAGCGATCTAAAAAAGGATTGTTTTCAATATCTTCTAACACAAGTGCACCAGATAAACTATCTGCAAGCCTTTTGGCTAAACTTGTTTTACCCACTCCTATTGGACCTTCGACAACGATATAACGAGGGGCGTTATAATTAATATTTTCAACAGTCATACTATATTCAGCCTAAACATCTTATTCTTAACAGATTATTCTCTATCTTTTTAAATAAATCTAGTACATTCGCTAGACCAGGAATCTTGATTTCTGTTGTAATATCTATTAGTGGCAACAACACAAAGGCCCTGTTTTGTATCTCTGGATGAGGCAAATGAAGCACATCATCCTCGATTACTTCCTCGCCATGAGCCAAAAGATCAAGATCAATAGTTCGAGGCCCCCATTTCACATTACGAATTCTTTTTTGTTTATGCTCTATTTTCTGCAGCTCAATAAGCAATGAGTGTGGTTCTAATTGAGTAACTATTGCAACTACTCCATTAATAAAGTCGGGCTGATCTGAAGGTCCCATAGGTGAAGAACTATAGAGCTTAGAAGATACAACATAGTGAGAATTTGGGATCTTTTTAATATTCTCTATCGCTAATTTTATTTGTTTTAATGGGTCACTCAGGTTACTACCAAGACCGATATAAGCAGGTTTCCAAGTATTTCTTTTTGATATCATCACTTATGCTTTATCTTCTTATTTTTTTCGTATTTATTATTCACCTTATAATATGTTTTTTGTTCAATATTAGTCCAAAACTCAATCACTTTTTTTGGACAATCTTCTGTCATTGATCGTAACAATAAAAAATCATAAGCAGCCCTAAATATTCTCGATTTTATCATTTTATTTGCTTGCTTCTCTGTTGTTATTTCAAATTTTGCCTGCATAACCAACATTTCTCTCATGATGCTAGAAAACCGTTTTGGTATGGCTATCTTTTCCTGATGAATTCCAACCACATCATAAGAAGCTAACAATAAAGACTGGGCTTTTGAACAATCAGATTTTAACCTTATTTTACCGGCTTTTTTAGATATTGGACCCCATAAAAGAACGCCAAGAAGAAACATTGGTGTTATTGATTGATTATTTTGAACCCTTGAATCCGTATTTTTCAAAGCAATTTCAATGAAGTGCTTTAAATTATTTTCAATTTTAATTTGTGCATCTGTTTCGGGAAATAACTCTTTAAATAAATCAAAGTAAATCAATGATTGGAAGGTTTTTTCAGCATACCCTGATTGAAATAACTTCATAAATTCATCAAAAATTCTCGCCGAAGGTATGCTATTTAATAAATCAGAATTCTGTCTAATTTGATTGGATAATTTTGTATCAATTTTAAATCCAAGTTTGGCTGAAAATCTAGCAGCTCTTAACATCCTGACCGGATCCTCCTGCATCCTTTTATTGGCATCTCCAATGAAATTTAATTGGCAATTTTTTATATCATTTAATCCTTCAACAAAATCCCAAACACAATCTTTAGCGCTATCATAATAAAGGGCGTTACATTTGAAATCTCTTCTAACGACATCTTCTTCAATTTTCCCGTAAACATTATCTCTTAAAATACGACCCTTATTATCACGTTTAGATTTTTCGTTATCTGATATTGCGGAAGAACGATAGGTTGCAACTTCGATTAATTCTCGACCAAATCGAATGTGAGCCAAACGGAAGCGTCTTCCAATTAAGCGGCAATTCCTAAA
>Ga0308013_10001052_pt1 | contig 13838 bp, 12 predicted proteins | sample Neamet181_FD_203131 | JGI IMG/M metagenome (GOLD analysis project Ga0308013, IMG submission 203131) | Marine microbial communities from water near the shore, Antarctic Ocean - #181 | ecosystem: Environmental > Aquatic > Marine > Unclassified | place: Southern Ocean | collected 2014-07-25
CCTTCCCAGGTCTTTCTTGGACTAACATGAGGTGCGAGTTTTAAGTGACCAAAATTCTTTCCAGCAAAATACGCTCCAATATCCATTACCCAAATAATGCATAAAAAAGATAGGAAAAAATCTCTGCCCCAATTTACAAATACCCAATCCACCGAAAAATATCCCAAGAATAAAATTATTAATCCTGCAATCCAGGCCAAAAAATTAGTAATTTTAACAGGATATAAAAATAGGCATAACAAAAATAACGCCCAACAAAAAATTGAAAAAATGAAGATAAATTGAGTATCAGTAATACTTGTTTCCAAAAAATGAACACAGAATATCATCGAGTATAAAGTCAATAAAAAAGTTACTTTAGATAAAGAGCTGCCTTTATGTAGCAGATTAACCCATTCCCATCCTGCCATAATGAATATAATAGCAAATACAATTCTGGCTACCTCATGAGGCATTAGGTATAAAACACTCAATAAGGCTAGTAAGCCTATTACCCCTGTTATTGCTCTTTTTTTCAACATAGATTAATCCAGTATCTAGACATTTTTACCATAACGTCGTTTTCGTTCCGAGTAAAACTCTATAGCTCTATCTAAATCAGCATTATTGAAATCGGGCCATAAGGATTCACAAAAGTATATTTCGGTATAAGCAATATTCCACAATAAGAAGTTTGATATTCTTCTCTCTCCACCAGTTCTAATTAGTAAATCAGGGTCAGGATGCCCACCTAATTGCATAAATGAAGAAAGTTTATCCTCATCAATATCAGAAATTTTTAATTCTTTACTATGAATTTTATTTAGAATGATTTTTGTCGCATTGATAATATCCCATCTTCCTCCATAAGCTAATGCAACAGTTAAATTCAAACCTTGGTTATTTTTAGTAAGTAACTCAGCTTTATCAATTTTCTCAATTAGAGAATTTTTTAAATTTGATCTATCTCCAATAAAAAAAATTCTAACATTATTATCATTAAGATCTTTTATTTCTGAATCTAGTGTTTCTATAAACAGAGCCATCAATAAATTGACCTCCTTGAGAGGGCGACCCCAATTTTCAGTGCTGAACGCATAAAGCGTGAGATATTTAATTCCTAAAGTGCCGGTATATCGAACAATTTCTTGAGCAGATTTAGTGCCTCTTTTATGACCAAACTTTCTACTCTTATCGTGACCTTTAGCCCATCTGCCATTGCCATCCATAATTATTGCTATGTGATTAGGTTTCATTTGCCTGGACCTTGTAATTATTCAGACGATCATTAATTCTTTTTCTTTGACGACTACAATCTGATCTATCTCTTCTACATATTTATTCGTTAATTCTTGAATTTCTTCGTGTGCTTTCCTTTCGTCATCTTCACCTATCATCTTTTCTTTTAGTAATTCCTTGATATCAGTCAGTGAGTCTCTTCTTATGCCTCTTATCGAAACCCTAGATTGCTCGCCATCTTGTCGAACAATTCGAATCATATCTTTTCTTCGTTCCTCAGTTAGTGGAGGTAACGGGACTCTTATAATAATTCCAGCTGAAACGGGATTAAGGCCTAAATTTGAACTCATTATTGCCTTCTCAATCGGCTTTATCATATCTTTTTCCCAAGGTGTAATTTTGAGGGTACGAGAATCCTCAATACTGACATTTGCTACCTGATTCAAGGCTGTTCGACTGCCATAATAATCTATAAATATTTGATCTAATAAACTAGTATTAGCACGTCCAGTTCTTATTTTTGTTAGATTTTGTTGTAATGCTATTACGCTTTTAATCATTCTTTCTGAAGCGTCTTTTTTAATCTCATTGATCATTTCACTCACCCCGATCTATTCATACACTAACTGAAGTTCCCACTGTCTTGTCTGTCATTGCATTAATTAATGTATCTGGTTTTAACAGATTAAATACCCTTAGTGATAAATTATTATCTCTGCACATCACTATAGCTGTAGCATCCATCACATTAAGTTTATCTGACAACACTTTATCGAAAGATATTTCTTTGTATAATTTTGCTTCATTATTGTTTTTTGGATCGGCATCGTAAACTCCATCTACCATTGTCGCTTTCAATAATACCTCTGCACCAATTTCAATGGCTCTTAAACTTGCCGCTGAATCAGTCGTGAAAAATGGATTACCTGTCCCTGCTGCAAGAATTACTATCCGATCTTTTTCTAAATGCCTTACAGCCCTCCTTCGAATATAGTCCTCGCAAACTTCGTGAATTTTAATTGCTGACATTACCCTTGCATTTACTTCCATTGATTCAAGGGCGTCCTGAATAGCCAATGCATTCATTACCGTAGCTAGCATTCCCATATAATCACCCGTTACTCGGTCCATTCCAGCGCCAGCAAGACCTGCTCCACGAAATATATTACCGCCCCCTACAACTACAGCAATCTCTACACCAAGGGTTCTTACCTGAATTAATTCATTAGCAATACGTTTAATTACAGTTGGATCAATCCCATAATCAAGTTTTCCCATAAGTGCTTCACCACTTAATTTGACTAATATACGTTTATATAATGGAGGTGATGATTTCATTAAAAATGACCTTATTTTTTGCAATAAAAAACCTTATTGATAAGATATTAACTTATTAATAAGGTCAAAATGAATTTAATTGAGAAAAGACTCACATAAATTAATAAGTTAAATTACTAGGCATTGTCTTTTATTTGCTTCATAACTTCATCAGCAAAATTTTCTTCCTTTTTTTCAATACCTTCGCCTACTTCATAACGAACAAAGTCAGTCACAACCGCGTTAGATTTTTTCAATAGATCTTTAATAGAGATATCAGGATCTTTAACAAATGACTGACCTAGTAATGTAATCTCTTTTAAGTATTTAGCCATCTTTCCTTGAACCATTTTTTCCACTATTTCTGGAGGTTTTCCTGAAGAAAGTGCCTGTTCACTGTAAATTCTTTTCTCTCTTTCTATCAATTCACTCGGGACATTTTTTTCATCAATACATATTGGATTTGATGCAGCAATATGCATGGCTATGTCCTTTGCTAAGTCTTCACTTCCTCCGGATAAACTAACAATAGATCCAATTCTGGAACCATGGGAATAAGTCCCTAGATTCATTGAATCGCTAATTTTATTAAAACGACGTATCGATATATTCTCTCCAACCTTACCAATTAATTCAGTTCGAGCTTCCTCTACAGTTTTATTTTCCGACAAAATATAATCGCTTAACTGCTCGACATTCTCAATATCTGTTTTTATTAGAATATTTGCTACCACATCAGAGAAATTTATGAAATTTTCATCTTTAGCAACAAAATCTGTCTCAGAATTAATTTCAATAATGGCTGCCTCAGAGGCATTACTTTTGATAGTAATACTTCCATCAGCTGCAATACGAGAGGCTTTCTTCTCTGCTTTGGCCTGGCCTGAGGTTCTCAACAACTCTATAGCTGCATCTATATCACCATTAACTTCAACCAATGCTTTCTTACACTCCATCATTCCAGCGCCGGTTCTGTCACGAAGTTCTTTTACCATAGATGCTGTTATAGACATGTCATATACCTTGAAAAAATTTTAATCGTCAATTTTATTTTTTAGCTGCTGTCTTTTTGGTCACTTTCTTTTTGGTCACCTTCTTTTTGGTCACCTTCTTTTTAGCCACTTTCTTTTTAGCCACTTTCTCTTTAGTTACTTTCTCTTTAGTTACTTTCTCTTTAGTTACTTTCTCTTTAGTTACTTCTTTTTGTAAGTTTTCTTGAGCATCTACTTGAGCATCTAATGGCGGAGTTTCTATAACTTTATCAACCGTACTCTCTTCTTTCATTTTCTTTTCTGTTTCTTCATCAGAAGATTGAGCTATTTTAGATTTCTTTACAGAAGTAATTTTTACTTTCTTGCTTGATGTTTTATCTGATATTTTATTCTTTTTTACGCTTCGTTTGGTTGGGTTTCCATCTTCATCCAACTCAATAAACTCATCATCACTAAGGGTAACCTCTGGAAGAGAGGATCTTCCATCCAACACTGCTTCTGCCATATAAGAGGCATATAATGAGACTGCTCTTATAGCGTCATCATTACCTGGGATCACATAATCAATAAGATCAGGAGAACAATTTGAATCAACAATACCTACAACGGGAATACCCAATTTTCTGGCCTCACGAATAGCAATTTCCTCATGACCAACATCCACCACAAATAGCGCATCCGGAATAGATCCCATGTCTTTGATTCCGCCAAGACTTTTTTCTAATTTTTCAGCTTCCCTAGTTAAACCTAATATCTCTTTTTTATTCAAGCCTTCAAAACCACCTTCTTCAGTCATTTTGTCTAAATTTTTTAATCGCTTTACTGATTGACGAATTGTCTTGTAATTAGTAAGCATTCCACCCAGCCATCGGTGATTCACATATGGCATTTCGCATCGCTCTGCTTCAGATTTTACCGTTTCTCTTGCGGCACGCTTAGTACCGACAAATAAAACCTTTCCACCATCTGCAATGATAGCTTTGATAAATGCATATGCATCTCTGGCCATTGGCAGACTTTTTTCTAGATTAATTATGTGGATTTTATTTCTTGAGCCAAAGATGTAGGGTGCCATCTTAGGATCCCAATAACGAGTTTGATGTCCAAAATGAACACCCGCTTCAAGCATTTCACGCATAGTTATATCTTTCATTTTCTTCTCCGGGTTATGCCTCCGTTTACCCCATTATGCAACTCAATTATCAAACTAAGCACCCAGCATTATGTGACGATAAACGTGTGGATTATTTGCCTCAAGGGCGGGCGCTTTATAACATATCTATAAATATCGAACAATATTTATAGTTGATAAAAATTAATCATAGGCCTAAAAAATTAAAACATTTTAACGAAATATTTATTCTTACCAGTTAAACTAGGGCATAAAGAGGCAATAAAGGGACTTTTTTTAAAATGACAATTATAATAAAAAATCCACAAGAGCAAGAAAAAATGCGTGAGGCTGGGAGATTAGCCGCGGATGTTTTAGATATGATTACTGATTATGTCAAACCCGGAATTAGCACTAACGATCTGGATGAAATATGCAATAAATTTATCACTGAAGAGCAAAAAGCAATTCCTGCACCATTAAATTATCGGGGCTTTCCAAAGTCAATATGCACTTCATTGAATCATGTCGTTTGCCATGGAATTCCAGGTCAACGAATCCTAAAATCGGGAGATTGTTTAAATATCGATGTCACGGTCATAAAAGATGGTTTTCATGGTGATACTAGTCGCATGTTTTTTGCTGGTAAACCTAGTATAAAAGCAAAAAGACTCTCTGATATAACATATGAGAGTATGTGGTTAGGTATCGAGCAGTTATCTGATGGAGTGCATCTAGGTGATATTGGTTATGCTATTCAATCTTATGTTGAAAAAAATCGATTCTCAGTTGTTAGGGAATACTGTGGCCATGGTATTGGACGTATGTTTCATGAAGATCCACAAGTATTGCATTACGGCAAGCCAGGAACAGGAGTGAAACTAAAAGCTGGTATGGTATTAACTATAGAACCAATGGTTAATGCTGGCAAAAAAGAAGTTAATCTTCTGCCTGATGGCTGGACTGTAGTCACCAAAGATCACAGTCTTTCGACGCAGTGGGAGCATACGATACTCATTACCAAAAGTGGCTTTGAGGTTCTGACATTAGGTCAAGATCAAAGATGAAAATTCACTGAAATGACTTCGAAAATAAATATTAATTTAAAAAATGATCCTGATTTAAATTGGTTATCTGAATCAATAAAAAAAAAGAGCGCCATTAATACTCTCAAAGCATCTTTAACGAAGGTAGATAATAATTTAACAGAGCGCTTTATTCGAAATGAAGCAATAGAGGATTTAGTTCGCTTACGTTCTCATGCTACAGATATAATTATACTCCACCTCTGGCACCTAAATAAATTAACTAGTTTCTCTGATATCGCATTGATCGCTGTTGGAGGTTACGGCCGCGAGGAATTACACCCTCAATCAGACATTGATATAATGATCTTATTGAGATCGAAAATATCAACGCAGTTAAATGAAAGCATTTCTGGTTTTTTAACTAATCTCTGGGATCTAGGTTTCGATCTTGGTCATAGTGTCCGTACAATAAAAGAATGCAAAGCTGAGTCAAAAAAAGATTTAATCACCATAACAACTCTTATGGAATCCCGACTATTATTTGGGGATAAGTATTTACATAAAACTATGAGGGAAGTTATAAAACCCAATATGATGTGGTCATCTAAAGCTTTTTTTGCAGCCAAAAGAAAAGAACAGTTAGAGAGGCATCTTCGATCAGATAACACAGCGTACAAGCTTGAGCCAAATGTAAAGCTTAGTCCCGGAGGATTAAGAGACATTCAGCTAATAGGTTGGGTAGCAAAAAGGCATTTTGAAGTTAGTAATATAGATGAACTCATTGAGCATAATTTTCTGACTGTCGGTCAATTAGAAAGGCTGAATGAAGGTCAATGTTTCTTATGGAAAATACGCTATGGACTCCATGTGATAGCAAAAAGAAGAGAAGATCGATTATTATTTGATTATCAAATAAATTTAGCAGAGATGCTAGGTTATGAAAATGCTACGTTTACGCTAGCCGTTGAACAGATGATGCAACGTTATTATAGAACAGTAATGGACTTAAGTCGTATTAATGAAATGCTATTACAGCAATTTGAAGAGGCTATTTTATTAAATCCAAACGCAAAAATAATTACTATCAATGATTCATTTCAAATAAAAAATGGTTACTTACAGGCCGCAAATAATGAAATATTCAAAAAAAATCCTTCAGGGTTACTGGAAATATTTCTTTTATTACAACAAGAATCAGAAATAATTGGAGTAAGTGCGTACACCATTGGACTAATAAAAAGAAATTTATATTTAATTGATGATGAATTTAGACAAAACCCAAAAAATCATCGCTTATTCCTAAATATTTTAAAAGCCCCTCAAGGGGTTACTCATGAGCTAAGAAGAATGAATTTATATGGAGTACTGGGTCTTTATATACCGGCATTTGGCCGGATAGTTGGTCGGATGCAATACGACTTATTCCATGCCTATACCGTGGATGAGCATACTCTTTTCGTGGTAAGTAATTTAAGACGATTTGCTTTATCAAGATTTGATAATGAATATCCGCATTGCAGTAAGTTAATGCAATCACTTGAAAAGCCAGAAATAGCTTATCTTGCAGGGCTTTTTCATGATATAGCAAAAGGTCGTGGCGGAGATCATTCTGAGCTTGGAGCTATTGATGCTGAAGCCTTCTGTCTAGAGCATGGCATGAGCGAATACTCAGCGAAAACAGTTGCATGGCTAGTCAGGCATCATCTTTTATTATCAATGACCGCGCAAAAGAAAGACATTAGCGATCCATTAGTAATAAATGATTTTTCTAAATTAATTGGTGATAAGTTACATCTTGATTACCTCTATATACTCACCATTGCAGATATAAGGGGCACTAATCCGAATCTCTGGAATTCATGGAAAGCAACTCTTTTTTATGATCTTTACAGCCTCACAAAACGAACATTAAGAAGTGGCTCGGAGAATCCAATTGATCGAGATCAGTTAATTCTAGAAAAAAAATCTGAATCGCTTAAGCTGTTATTAGAATTACCTATAAAAAATAACGAAATTACTGCTATTTGGGAGTTACACAAAGAGGAATACTTTATAAGATATCGTGCTAATGAAATTGCCTTGCATACTAAAAAGTTACTACATAATGATAATTGCATAAATGGCTTTATTGATGTTGCTGAAAGAATCAACAATGAAAGTAATCAGCTTATACTTTATACGCCACATTCCATGAGAACATTTATAGCGGCAACAGGGGTACTAGATGAGCTAGGCATGAATATTTTAGATGCCAGAATTGTTTCTATGAATAATGATTTCAGTATGGATACCTTTATCTTTATAAATAATGACAACACCAATCAAGTGGACCCAAGAACATTAATAAAGATAAAAGAGAAACTCTCTCTCTTCCTTAAAAAACCTAATGAGCAAAAAATTCAAGTATCACGAAGAACCCCAAGGAGAGCTAAGCACTTCACAACAAAACCAGAAGTTATATTTAAAGCTGATAAAAACAACAATCGCACCATTTTAGAAATAGTAACAAAGGATCGACCAGGTTTACTTTTCAAAATTGGACAAGTTTTTACCAAATTAAAGATTAATATTGAAACTGCTAAGGTTGTTACAATTGGTGAGCGAGCTGAGGATGTTTTCTTTATTGTTGATGAATGTAATATGCCCTTATCTAAAAAATTAACTGAGCGACTGGATAGCGCTTTAATCGAATACATAAGCGAATAATAAGTAAATTTATATGATTACCTTATACGGTATAAAAAACTGTGATAGCTGTCAAAAAGCCAAGAAATGGCTGACTTTAAATAAAATTAATCATACTTTTCATGATTTTAGGCAGGATGGACTAAATGAAGATACCTTAATGTCATGGTCAACTTTAATTAATCTTGAGCTTTGCCTTAATCGACGCAGTATCACCTGGAGAAATTTATCTGGAATCGATAAAAATACAATCAATGGCCAGAATATTATTAATTATTTTCTCAAATACCCCACTTTAATTAAACGCCCAATACTTAAAAATAATAATTCAATTACTGTCGGCTTTGACCCTGATGTGTTTACTAAAGAATTAAAATAAAATTTTTTAATTCTTTAGTAAACCGTCTATAATTAAGAATCTTATGCAGCATTTAAATACACAAAAATTATACCTAATCGGATTCGTCACCTGTGCAATGATGATGGTATATGCCTTATATGCCGAATATCAATTATTATTGACACCTTGCCCTTTATGCGTTCTTCAGAGATTAGCAGTAATAATTACAGGAATTTTATTCCTAATTGGTGCTTTACATAACCCAAAAAGTAGTAAACGTTTCATCTACTCAGCTTTAATTCTTAGCTCCTCTATAACAGGAGCAGGTGTAGCGGGCTGGCATGTGTATCTCCAAAACCTTCCCATAGATAAGGTACCAAGTTGTGGGCCTGGGTTTGATTATCTAATAGGTAACTTCCCATTAAGCGATGCCTTATTGCTAATATTTAGTGGTTCTGGTGAATGTGCATCGATTGATTGGAATTTTATGATGCTCTCAATGCCTTCATGGGTAGTGATTTTCTGCCTTGGATTAGCTGCATTAAATATATTCGCAAGCGTTATTTCAGTCAGGAAATAAACGTTTTATAATTTCTAAATAAATATCAGTTAATTTAGGTGTATCAGCTAGAGGGATAGATTCATTTATTTTATGAATCGTGGTATTAAGAGAGCCTAATTCGATAACTTCGCAGCCCATTGGGGCAATAAATCTTCCATCTGAAGTGCCACCCTCTGTTGAGAGTGTTGGTTCTTTGTCGCAAAAATCAAATACCACTCTTTTAACAATATCAATGAGATGCTCTTCCTTCGTGTAATATGGCTCCCCAGATTCACGCCAAGTTAATTGATAATTTAAATCATTTTTATCTAGTAATTTATGTATATGCGATTTGATTCTTGAGTAATTCCAACAAGGATTAAAACGAAGGTTAAAGATAATTTTTAATTCACTAGGTATTACGTTAATAGCATCACTATTACTTGATATATCAACAATCTCAAAACTCGTCGGTGGAAAAAACTCACTCCCTTTATCCCATGGTTCATCCAAGAGAGCTGAAATCAATGGGGATGCTAAACGAATTGGATTATTAGCAAATTGTGGATATGCCACGTGACCTTGGGTACCATTGATTGTTAGAAATCCAGTTAAAGAACCTCTTCTCCCAACTCTTATCGTATCACCCAGAAAGCTCTTACTGGATGGTTCACCAACAATACACCAATCAATTTTTTCTTTTCTTTTATTAAGCTCTTCAACAACCTTGAGAGTCCCATCTTTAGCAGGTCCCTCTTCATCACTTGTGATCAAAAATCCTAATCTACCTCTAAAATGGGGGTGATTGTTTATAAATTTCTTGGCCGCAATTATCATCGCAGCCAAACCAGATTTCATATCTGCAGCACCTCGACCAAAAATATAATCATTATCAAGAGTTGCTTTAAATGGCTCAAAATTCCAATCTTCGAGCGGCCCTGGCGGGACAACATCTGTATGACCAGCAAAACAAAGTGTTGGGCCGCCATTATTGCCGATGGTAGCCCATAGATTCCTTACTTCTCCAAAATTTAATTCCTCGCAAGAAAAACCAACAGATTGTAAATGCTGCTTTATTATATCCTGGCAACCGCCATCTTCAGGGGTAATTGACTTGCAATTAATTAATTCAATTAATAATTGATTTGATGGATGATTTTCAATAGTCATATCATTCTCTATAATACTAACTAAAGGCTCTTTAAATCAAAAAATTTGCACTTAAAAATTATTTATTTGGTTTCGAAGCTACTTCTTGCCTGATATAATCTAAGACTAAATTTTCAGGCTCAATTACTGCTGAAACCTCCGCCAAAGTAAGCAAATATTTTGCTCTAGGATAACCAAATCCTTCCTCTAAATTGATCGTGAAATTGATATTCAAAATACCTTCATGCTTTCCAGTAAATCCAATGCCAACAACATTCTTTTGTTCACTTGAATACTTATCTATAACCTCAGAAATTGATCGTAACTTAATTGGTGATAATACCTCAGTCATACCATCTGCATTAAGCTTATATTCACCAATATAAACTTCATTCATTCTTGCGTTCTGAATAACAATAATCTCATCTAACCCATGAGTTAATAATATTTCTAAAGCAATGGTTTCCATGGAAGAGACGGGGATAATTTTTATTTCACTTGCAAATGCAAGACCTTGTGCAACAGATGCACCTATTCGCATACCTACAAACGAGCCTGGGCCTATACCTAAAACAACAGCATCAATATTATCCATAGTGATTTTTGCATCACTAAGTAAACTTGATATGGTTGGTAATAAAAGTCGTGTATGACTTTTTGCCTCTATAAAATGCGAATCGAAGATTTTTCCATCTAAATTAATTGCTACTGAGCAAGCCTCAGAAGAAGTATCAAGAGCTAACAATTTCATGAAACCCAACTCATTAATTCGCGATTCTAGATGCTTTATGTGCATCCAAAAAATCATTCACTCTAGTTAAGGATTCGGTTGATTGCATCGGAGAAAGACCATCAATAAAAGTTTTACCATAATTTTTATTTTTAACTCGAGGGTCGCATAATACGACTAAACCATAATCCTCTTCATCTCTCAATAAGCGACCCACTCCTTGCTTTAAAGCCAAAACGGCTGTTGGTAATTGATGCTCAATAAAGCCATTTCCACCATTTCTTTTAATATATTCTAAACGCGCCATCATTAATGGATCGCTGGGCGATCTAAATGGTAGCTTATCAATAACCACCATATTTAATGCCTCTCCTCGGACATCAACCCCCTCCCAAAAACTTCCAGTGCCAAGTAATATTGCGTTGCCATCTGCTCTAAATTTTTTTAGCATATCATCACGCGGTGAATCACCTTGAACTAATAATAACCTTCCATTTAACATTTTTTGTTTTGCTTTAATCCAGGCTTTAGCCTTACTTAGTGCGTTGTGACTAGTAAAAAGAAAAAAAACACCGCCTGAGACTGTCTTCAAAAGAGGCAATGTTGCGCCGAGCATTTTTTCAGTAAATTTTAAATGAGAGGGTTCAGGTAAACCGGGAGGTAAATAAATAAGCGCGTTATTTTCTAGGGCAAAAGGACTTGGAAAAGAAGCTTCCTTCGCACCAACAAGACCAATTCGTTCCTTGAAATGACTGAAATCCTCACCAATAGCAATTGTTGCAGATGTGAATATCCATGATTTTTTTGATTTTAAAAATAGCTCGCGAAGCTTCTTACCTACATCTAGTGGCGTAAGATTCAATCTTAAACTACGTGGCTTTATATCAACCCATCGCAATCCATCTCCAAAATCCTGATCCAAGATACTCGACATGCGATTGAAATATAATTCAGTAAGCTCGTATTTTTTTTCAATAGTTTCCGTCATATCTGCAAGTGGCATTAATACTTGACCAAGATTTTTCAAAGTCTCACAAATGTGTTTTATCGAAATGTTAATATCTGCTTGAATTTGAGAAAATTCATAGCGCCCTTCTCTTTTTGGGGCATCAAGCAATAATTGACGAAGCGCTTTTTTGAGCGCATCGATTTGCCTTAGAACTAACGGTTGATTTAGAGGGATTACAATTACTAATAGTTCATTACAAAGCCTATCAAGCTCTATATTACCTATACTTACACCAAAAAATTGAGCAGCTAAATCAGGAATTTGGTGAGCTTCATCCAATATCATCACTTTTGTATCTGGAAGAAATTCGGCAAAACCTTCTTCTTTCATAGTGAGATCAGCCAACAGCAAATGATGATTAATTACAATAAGATCTGATTCTTGTGCATTCTGCCTTGCTTTCATGACATGACAATTTTGATAATCTGGACATTTTCGACCCAAACAATTATCGATTGTGGAAGTCACTAACGGCCAAACCATCGAAGCCTCAGAAACATCTGCTAACTCAGTCTTATCGCCCGTAGCTGTTTGATGCCTCCATTGATGCACCAAACCTAGGTCCCGGGAAATATACTTATCATTAGTGGATGCTAATTCAAGCCTATTAAGGCAAAGATAATTTGACCTTCCTTTTAGTAAGGCTGTGGCAATGGGGCGGCCAATTGCTTTGCTAATCAGTGGTAAATCTCTATGATAAAGTTGATCTTGAAGAGTCTTTGTTCCAGTTGATATAATAACTTTTTGACCGCTAACCATAGCAGGAACCAAATATGCAAATGTCTTACCAATTCCCGTTCCTGCCTCAACCACTAAATGCTGGCCTTCATTTATTGCATAAGCAACTTCTTCGGCCATATCAGCTTGGCCCTGCCTTGATTGAAAGCCATTAAGTAGCTCATCTAAGGGGCTAGAGGGTCCAAAGAATTCAGTTAAATTAATCATGTGTATTCTTTATTAAAAATCACGCATAAAATAAATAAAAGATAATTTTTTATAGTCAGATTGATATAATAAGCTGTGATATTACGCTACAATTAGTTAACTTTTTATCTTTAAATAGATATCAATCAAAGATTCGACCTGAAATTAGAAAAATTAACCTATAATTTTTAATACTATAAGAGCATTTATGAGCACTTCTTTATCTTCATTACAAACCTGGATTGACATTGTAGCCGCGCAAACTCTTCCTAATAATATACATTGGTGTGATGGCTCAGAAGAAGAATATAATCTCCTGATTGTGAAAATGAATAATTCTGGTGATTTGCAAGAGCTCAATAAAGAAAACTATCCAGACTGTTATTTGCACAGATCTGACCCATCTGATGTAGCTAGAGTGGAGCATTTAACCTTTATTTGTACAAAAAATAAGGACGATGCAGGGCCAAATAATAACTGGATGGCGCCTACTGAAGCACATCAAAAAATTGATCGTCTATTTCAAGGCGCTATGAAAGGAAGAACGATGTATGTTATTCCTTATTGCATGGGCCCGATTGACTCCCCATATTCTAGGTGCGGCGTAGAGATTACAGATAGCGCCTATGTAGTGGTTAATATGAAACTGATGACTCGCATGGGAAATCTAGCTTTACAACGAATTGAGAGTGAGGGTAAGTTTGTGAAGGGCTTACATTCCACAGGTGACCTTGATCCTGAAAAACGTTTTATTATGCATTTCCCTGATGAATTGACAATCAAGAGTATCGGCT
>Ga0308013_10001059_pt1 | contig 13802 bp, 10 predicted proteins | sample Neamet181_FD_203131 | JGI IMG/M metagenome (GOLD analysis project Ga0308013, IMG submission 203131) | Marine microbial communities from water near the shore, Antarctic Ocean - #181 | ecosystem: Environmental > Aquatic > Marine > Unclassified | place: Southern Ocean | collected 2014-07-25
GATTTTCATCTAATTTTTGCTCTAAAATATTCGCAAAATGATCTACTATTTCTGTTCTGACATCATAGAATTTAATACCACAAACAAAAATGTAATTGTCTATTTGTAAAAGTTGTTCTTTAGTGAGTTCCATAGCTTATGAAATTTTATATTTCTTGATGGCTTCTTTGTGTTTTTTGTAAAACTTAAAATACACAAATGTTGTATAGGTAAAACAGAAGAAAAGACCCATTGCAATTCCGTTAAAATGGTTATTATTCTCAAAAAAACTCGTTTTTAAAACAATAATGAAACCTATCAAAATACCTAAACTTTGTGTTTTTAGAATAAAACTATACGTGGTTTTGATTTTAGGTTTGTTTTTCTTTATAAAAACATAAAAACAAATAATTAAAAACAATATAGATGCTACTTTAAATCCTTTATTAAAATAGTATTGACTGCTTTCTGAGAAAGAATAATCCATGTAACTAAAAATAGTAAGAGGTATAAAGTACGACGCAAACAGCATGAAAAAGTGTTTTTTAAATACTTTTTTAGCTTTCTCAATTAGCACTTTTGGTGCAGCATACATAATTCCAAAATAAAAACTAGAAGTTTCCTCTAAATACTTGTTCCATTTGCTTCTAACACTGTAAAATGCGGTTTCAAATACAGCATTTTCATCAATCATTATTGCTTCAATATCGGAAACAATATGATCAAAAACCTCCATTCTCAAATCTATGTAAGTAATGTCTTTTACATTTAAATAATGTTCTACTCTTTGTAGTTGTTCTTTGTTCAATTCCATAGCGTTAGTCTAACAAACGTTTATATTTTCTTTTCCTCTTTATTCCAAACTAAATTTAGGATTCACCAAATGCTGCATCGTTTTTAAAAACTCTTGCATCTCTTCCAACTTATTGGCTGTTTCTTTGGTTCCTCTTTCGGTTAATTTGTAATATTTCCGGAGACGATTTCCCACTTTTGCAACCTCAACATCTAACAACCCATCTGCTTCTAATTTGTGTAAAGCTGGGTATAAAGCACCTTCTGTAATTTGCAATTCGCCTTTGGTGAGTTCTTTTACTTTTTGAGTAATTTCATATCCATACATTTTATCATTACTTTCTAATAATCTTAAAATAATGGTTTGTAAAGAACCTTTGTATAATTTTTGATTTCCCATGTTATAAAAATGTGTAACCTGTTGATTGTGTAATCGCTCCTCGCAATGACAATTATTAAAACAAATATACATAATTTTATTATGCATAAAATTCTTATGTATATAATTTTTGCAATAAAAAAACCTAAAAAGAGAATTTTTCAGGTTTTTTTCATGAATTTACTATAGATTTCTACTGGAGTTTATCTTCAACGATAGTCGAAAGGCAGGAATAACAAAATAAAACTATTTTGTTACCTTTAAAACATCTGCAATAATTCTTTCTAATTCTGCTTTTGGTAATGCTCCGTTTGACATTTGTGGTTGCCCTTCGGCAGGACAAAATAACATAGAAGGAATGCTTCTAATTCCAAATGCTGCAGATAATTCTTGCTCTGCTTCTGTATCAATTTTATAGATATCAATTTTACCTTCATATGCTTCTGAAAGGTCTTCTAAAATTGGCGCAATCATTTTACAAGGTCCACACCAATCTGCATAAAAATCTATGATTGCTGGTCTTTTACCTTCAAACTTCCAATCTTTATTTTTTTCAAAATTGAATACTTTTTCTAAAAATGTTTCTTTTGTTAAATTTTCTGTCATAATAAACTGTTTTTCTCAACATTGTTGAAATTTTCTTAATTTAGTCTTTTCTACCAAAGCAGAAATCTGTTTTTTCTTCTTTCGTGTGAAAATAGTCGTTTATATACTATATGCATTACAATTTTCGTTTTTAAAACTTCGAAAAATGTTAAAATGTTTATTTTATGAAATTTAGTAAACTCAATAAATATAAAAGCCATGAGTAAAAGATTTATTTTTCATATTCTTTGTGTTAGTTTAATTTTTGTTTCTTGCACAGAAGAAAAAAAACAAAGAAATAGTACCGTGACGTATCCTGAAACCACAAAAAAACCAGTTGTAGATTCCATTTTTGGAACTACAGTCGTAGATAATTACAGATGGCTAGAAAATGATAAAAGCCCAGAAACTGAAGCTTGGGTAAAAGCAGAAAACGAGGTTACTTTCGATTATTTAAGTAAGATTCCTTACAGAGAACAATTAAAAGATCGTTTATCAGAATTATGGAATTACGAAAAAATAGGAACTCCTTTTATAGAAGGTAATTACACCTACTTTTCAAAAAATAATGGCTTGCAAAATCAAAGTGTTATCTATAGAAAAAAAGGCGAAGATGATGCCCCCGAAATTTTCTTAGATCCAAATACATTTTCTGAGGATGCCACGACTTCTTTAGGTACTGTAAGTTTTACTAAAGATGGTAAAACTGCTGCGTATTCAATTTCTGAAGGAGGTTCTGATTGGCGGAAAATTATAATTATAGATACGGAGTCTAAAACCGTTAAAGAGGACACGTTGGTTGATGTAAAATTCTCTGGAATTTCTTGGTATAAAAACGAAGGTTTTTACTACTCTAGTTATACCAAACCTAAAGGAAGTGAATTGTCTGCAAAAACAGATCAACATAAATTATACTATCATAAATTAGGAACTTCTCAAAAAGAAGATGCTGTTATTTTTGGAGAAATTTCATCAGAAAAACACAGATATGTAAGTGGTTACTTAACGGAAGATTTTAGGTATTTAATTATATCAGCACAAGTTTCAACGTCTGGCAATAAATTATTTATCAAGGATTTATCAGATCCAAAGAATACATTAATTACAGTTTTAGACAATGTAAAAAGTGATACTTATGTCATTGAAAACCGCGGAAGTAAATTGTTTTTACAGACTAATTTAAATGCGCCAAATCAAAAAGTAGTCACTGTAGATGCAACAAATCCTACTCCAGAAAATTGGGTAGATTTCATTCCAGAAACAGAGAATGTATTAAGTCCATCAACAGGTGCCGGTTATTTCTTTGCAACCTATATGGTTGACGCTGTTTCTAAAGTTTTTCAATACGATTTTGATGGAACATTAATTAGAGAAGTACGATTACCAGGAGTTGGTTCTGCTGGTGGTTTTGGAGGAAAAACAACTGCGAAAGAACTGTACTTTTCTTTCACCAATTATAACACTCCAAGTTCTTCATACAAATACAATCCAAAAAACGGTACCTATACTTCTTACTGGAAGCCTGCAATCGCATTTAATCCGGATGAGTATGAAAGCAAACAAGTTTTTTACGCATCAAAAGACGGAACAAAAATTCCGATGATGATTACGCATAAAAAAGGAATGGAATTAAACGGAAAAAACCCAACTATTTTATATGGTTATGGGGGCTTTAATATTAGTTTAACACCTTCTTTTAGTATCGCAAACGCAGTTTGGATGGAACAAGGAGGAATCTATGTTGTGGCAAATTTAAGAGGTGGTGGAGAATATGGAAAAAAATGGCATGATGCAGGAACACAACTTAAAAAGCAAAATGTTTTTGATGATTTTATTGCCGCCGCAGAATATTTAATTGCAGAAAAATACACCTCTTCAAGTTATTTAGCAATTCGTGGAGGTTCTAACGGAGGTTTATTGGTTGGAGCAACCATGACGCAAAGACCCGATTTAATGAAAGTTGCTCTACCTGCTGTTGGTGTTTTAGATATGTTGCGTTATCATACTTTTACTGCTGGCGCAGGATGGGCTTATGATTATGGAACTGCAAATGACAGCAAAGAAATGTTTGATTATTTAAAAGGATATAGTCCTGTTCATAACGTAAAAAAAGGAGTGAAATATCCTGCAACTTTAATCACAACAGGAGATCATGATGATCGAGTTGTGCCTGCACATAGTTTTAAATTTGCTGCAGAATTGCAAGATAAACAGTCGGGAGAAAACCCAACTTTAATCCGAATAGAAACCAATGCTGGTCATGGAGCAGGAACTCCTGTTGCAAAAACCATTGAACAATATGCAGATATTTTTGGATTTACCTTATATAATATGGGTTTTAAACAATTACCAAATCCTCCAAAAAAGAAACTAAAAAGTTAATAGAGGTTGTATAAAAACAGGTAGTAATGTTCCGCTATTTATATCGGTTTTAAAAAAAACATCAAATAATTACAGGACTAAAAGAAGTATCCTAATTTTAAATGGCAAGTAGAATTATATCGCTTATGCTGATTTTAATTCAGATAATTCTTCAATAAAAGCAAGATATTCCGCTTTTCTTTTTCCTTCAAACAAATTACGATTCTTACTAATCTGAGATTTAATATTTATTTGAGATTCATCTAACACAGATTCATCTATTGAGTCAATAGAAAACAAATACAACTCTATGATAACAGGCAGTGTCGAAATTCCTTTATTAGTAGCGATGTAACGTGTGCTTTTTTTTGACCCTAAAGGATCTAATTTTTCAAGAAGCCCATCTTCCATTAGAGACTTTAATCTATTCGAAAGAATATTAGTCGCAATTTTTTCTTTTGAATTTTTAAATTCTTTAAACCTCGTTTTTTTGTGTAAAATAACATCTCTTAATATAAGAAGAGACCATTTATCACCTAAAATACTAATAGAATGCGCTATGGCACATGTGCGTGGTTGCTTTAAACTCAAAACTTAATTTTTTATGAAATAGTGATTTTATTCTTAGGGGAGTTATTACAGTCTTACAAAGATATATATAAATTGATTATATCATAAGTAAGACGTTGTTATTGTTGTGTTAATAAACACATAAAACACTCAAATTAAAACAAATTTATGAAATTAGTTGTATATTACAACTAATTTATTATAATAAGTATCACTAATAATCTAAACAAAACAATCATGAAAAATTTATTAACTCTTGTCGCTTTATGCTTCACAATGATTTTAAATGCACAATGGATTAAAGACACCTCTTGTGACAGAAAAGCAGGTCTTATTGCTAATCAAGCTATAGAATACGCTTTGAATTTAGAGTATCTAGCCGCTTTTGGCGCTGCAAATTCAGCATTACTATTGGATAATGATTGTGGTTGTGCGAAACTAACTTTAGCGTTTATAAGCAGTTCGAATCCAAAGTGGGGAAGTAGAGCGCAAAAACTTAAAGAAATCAACACATCTAAACTAACCTCAGAAGAAAAAGCATGGTATGATTATATGTTCGCTTCTTTAGACAACAGAAAACCCCTAGAAAAGAGCATTGTAAGTAAATTTACAAAGAGCCCATTACTTAATTACATGGCAACATCTTTGAAAGATTTCAATTCTTTTAAAGTTTTTGCTAAAAAATTTCCAGCTCATGCTTCGGCTGCATACAATATGATATCTTATGGATATCTGAATGGTGCTTTTGGTGAAAAAAATATAACCGAAGCAATGAAATATATTAAAATGTCTCAGAGTATGCATGATGGACCAAATGCACATGATTCAATGGCAGAATTTTATGCTTCAGTAGGTGATTATGAAAATGCATTGAAAACACAACGTAAAGCAATCGACTTTGGAACATTTTCTTCTCCATATGTAAAATACGCCCAAATATATTATGCGAAGACAGTCGCGTCAGATATTAGTGAAGAAGTTATAGCAATACAAAAAGCAATGCAAAAAACAATAATGACGAACGATTATGAATCTTACAAAAAATTTGAGCATCCAGAAATTACCGTTACTCAAGGAGATTCTAATTTAGATCCTTTTTATGTGTTTACTAAAAAAGACATGGCTAAGTCGACTTCAATCACTTGGAATGTCTTTGAGTTTTCTAATATGAAAACATACTTTTCACCTGATATGAAAACGGTTGTAGTACTATTTGAAGCTGATGGGGACTATATCATAACAGAAACAAATGAAACTATTTCATACGCAACTAGAGGCTCTTCAACTTGGAATAACACCAGTGATGGATGGAAAATATTACATTCAACCTATGCTCCAAGAAAAGGTAAAGTCGGTATTCCAGAAAAGGATTAAATATTTAAACGATTACATAAAAAATGGAAGCCCCACATTTCTGTGGGGCTTATTTTAGTAAAAGGACTCTAAGCTTATTTTATGTTTTCTAAAGAAGCTTCAACATGAATTATGCGGTAAGTGATAGAACAAAAGAAAAACGATTTTTTTAAGAGCGGGGGTAGAAATAAAATAATTTAGTGCTTTTTACTGTCATATAAGTGGCAGTAAACCACTTTTTTAGTATACTCAGGGAGATATAACTAAAAAGAAAAAGCACCTACATCACTGTAAGTGCTAGAAATCATCTGTGGTCCCACGAGGACTCGAACCTCGGACCACCTGATTATGAGTCAGGTGCTCTAACCAACTGAGCTATAGGACCAATAAATTAGGCTGCAAATGTACTATTAATTTTAAATTATTTGCAAATAAAAGTAAAGAATAATTATACTGTTCTGTTCATTAACCACAAACCAAATGCTTTTAAGTTTTGTTTGTTGGCTTCAGTAATATTCATCTTCGCTAAAGTGGCAAATGCTTTTTGAGTATAACTTTCAATTTCTTCTTTTATTAAAAAAGGAATCTCATTTATCTTGAAAATTCTGGTAATTTCAGTAATCTTACTATAGTTATCTTTTAGTTTTTTTCTATAAAAATATTTCACCTTTTCTACAGTTTCTTTATCAGCAACTTCTAATGTCTTTAAATATAAAAAAGTCTTTTTATTCTCGATAATATCTCCTCCAACTTGTTTTCCAAAGGTTTCTGGATCTCCGAAAGTGTCTAAATAATCATCTTGTAATTGAAATGCTAACCCTAAATTTAAACCAAAATCATAAATTAAATTAGCGTCTTCTTCGTTTGCCTCAGCAACAATTGCACCCATTTTTAAAGCAGCAGCGACCAAAACTGATGTTTTTAAACGAATCATATTTATATATTCATCAATCGTAACGTCGTTTCTTGTTTCAAAATCAACATCTAATTGCTGACCATCACAAACCTCTAAAGCTGTTTTATTAAATATTTTTGCTAATTTCTGAAAAACAACAGGCTCATAATTTTCAAAATATTGATACGCTAAAATCAACATGGCGTCTCCAGAAAGTATTCCTGTACTAATATCCCATTTTTCATGAACTGTTTCTTTTCCTCTTCTAAGAGGAGCATCATCCATAATATCATCATGTACTAAAGTGAAATTATGAAACACTTCGACAGATAAAGCTGCTGGCATAGCTTTTTTATAATCCGAAGAAAAAATATCTGCCGCCATTAAGGTTAAAACCGGGCGCATTCTTTTGCCTCCTAAACGCAAAATATAATCGATAGGTTCGTACAAATTCTTAGGCTCTTTAATCCAATCTTTAGATTCTAAGTACTGTAAAAATTCTTGCTGATAATGTAAAATGTCCAAATCTGTATTTTTATGTAAAAATAACGTAAAGAAATTTTACATTTTAATTCAAATGTTAAAAAAACATTAAAACTTTGGAAACTATTTTTGTTTCCAAAGTTTCCATCCGTATATTTGCAGTCGAATTATGAGAGATAAAATATTAGAAAAATCGAACGAACTCTTCTTAAACCTAGGCTTCAAGAGTGTTACAATGGATGAAATTGCAGGTGCTCTAGGTGTCTCTAAAAAGACACTTTACAAGTATTTTAGTAATAAAACTGCTTTAATAGATGCTGTTACAGAATATATGTTTGACACTATTTGTTGTAGTATCGACACTATTTGTGATCAAAAACTGAGTCCTATTGACGAATTATTTCACATTAAACGGGTTGTAATGGAGCATTTAAAGGATGAAAAATCGTCTCCTTTGTACCAACTGCAAAAATATTATCCAAGAATATATGCGTCTTTAAAGCAAAAACAGTTTCTAGTTATGCAGGAAACCATTCAGGATAATTTAAAAAGAGGCGTAAAATCTGGTGTGTTTAGAAGTTCTATTGATGTTGATTTTATCAGCAGAATTTATTTTAGTGGGATGCTTGGTATTAAAGATCAACAAATATTTCCTCTAAAAAAATATTCAATGAATACATTAACGAGTCTTTATTTAGAATATCATTTAAGAGGAATTAGTACAGAAAAAGGAATTAAAGAATTAGAAAAACAATTAAAAATCAAATGAAAAAAATAATTTTGCTATGTTTAAGTACCAGTTTTTTCTTAGTGACAAACGCACAAGAAAAAACAATAAAAATATCTTTACAAGAGGCCATTAATTTTGCTCTTGAAAATAGTTACAATGCAAAGGCAGCAAAAAATGATATTAAAGCTGCTAAAGAAATTGTTTGGGAAACAACTGCTATTGGTTTGCCTCAGATAAATGCGAAAATAGATTATCAGAACTTTTTAAAACAACCCGTTTCTTTATTACCTGCTGCTGCATTTGACAATAGAGAATCTGTTGTACAAACTGTAGAAGATTTTTTTGGTATTGATAGAGAAAGTAGTCCAAACCCACCTGACGGATTTATACCTGTAGTTTTTGGAACAAAGCAAAACATGAATGCTTCTGTTACCTTAACTCAATTATTATTTGATGGTTCTTACTTAGTCGGCTTACAGGCGTCAAGAACATTTTTAAAAATTTCTAAACAGGCAAATGAAAAAACGGCCCTTCTTACAAGAGAAGCTGTTATTAATGCTTACGGAAATGTGTTGGTTACCGAAAACAGTATTTCTACTCTAGAAAGTAATATTAAAATTCTTCAAAAAAATTATGAAGATGCTAAAAAGATCTATGAAAACGGATTTAATGAAGAAGAAGATGTAGAGCAATTAGAAATTACTTTAGGGAACTTAAAAAGTCAGTTGAATAATGTTAAAAGAATGAAAGGCATTGGGTATCAAATGTTAAATATTTCTTTAGGAAGTCCAATAAACACAAAATTGATTTTAACTGATTCTTTAGATGGTTTAGTGGAAAATAACATCAATTTAGAATTAATTGGTTCGAAATTTAACTTTACAGATCACATAGATTTTAAAATTTCTGAAAACGACAGAGAATCAAAAAGATTAATGATGAAATTAGAACAAAGTAAAGCTTTACCAAGTTTAAGCGCATTTGTTAATTATGGTAATCAAGCTTTTTCTGATTCTTTTTCATTTTTTAAGAGTGATCAACAATGGTTTGGATCCTCTCTTTTGGGAGTGAGTTTAAACGTTCCTATTTTTAGTAGTTTCTCAAGAAAAGCTAAAACTGCACAAGCAAAAATTGCTTTAGAAAATTCTGATATTCGATTAGAAGAAACAAAGCAACGTTTAAGTTTATTGGCTGAAAAAGCAAAAAGCGAATATCAATTAAGCATAGAAAACTATAATACCGCAAAGAAAAATGTTGGTTTAGCAGGAAGAATAGAGAAAAAACAACGTATTAAATTCTTTGAAGGATTATCATCTAGTTTCGATTTATTACAAGCACAAAACCAATTATACAATCAGCAACAAAACTACATCCAATCGATGTTAGATGTAATTGCTAGAAAAGCAACATTAGAAAACGCATTAAACTTACCAATAAAATAATTATCAAGCTATGAGAAAAATATATTCATTATTCGTAATAACAGCTGTTTTATTCTCTTGTGGAGAGAAAAAGACCGTCTCTGTAGAAAGCTTAATTTCTACAGGAAATTTAACAGAATTAAAAGAAAAAAAGAAAGAAATAGTAACTAATTTAGAGGCTATAAATAAAGAGTTAGAAGCTATAAATATGGCTATTTCTAAAAAAGACACGATTAAAAAACTCCCATTAATAACCACTTTTACAGCAAAAACTGAAATTTTTAATCACTATTTAGAAATACAAGGAAACGTAAAAACAAAGCAGAATATTTTGGTGTATCCAGAAATGCCTGGAATTTTACGAAAAATATTAGTAGAAGAAGGTCAAAGTGTTTCTAAAGGACAATTATTGGCAACTATTGATGATGGCGGATTAAGCAATCAGGTTGCACAATTAGAAGCAACTACACAATTAGCAAAAACAACTTTCGAGCGTCAAAAGCGTTTGTGGGAACAAAAAATTGGTTCTGAAATTCAGTTTTTACAAACTAAAACGAATTACGAAGCTCAAAGCAACTCACTAAAACAACTTAAAAGTCAACAATCGAAAGCGTCTATAAGAGCTCCTTTTTCTGGAGTGATAGATGATGTGATAAAAGAACCAGGAACTGTTATTGCTCCTGGGCAAGGTTCTGAAGTTTTTAGAATTGTGAACTTAAATAATATGTATGTAGAGGCTGAAGTTCCTGAAAGATATATTGCAAGCATCACAAAAAATAAAGAAGTTAAAGTAGAGTTTCCAGTTCTTGGTAAAAGTGTAAATAGTAAAATTAGACAAGTGGGTAGTTTTATCAATCCAAATAACAGATCCTTTAAAATTGAAGTTCCTGTTGCAAATAAAAGCGGAAATGTAAAACCGAATTTAACAGCAAAACTTCAAATTAATGACTATACAGACGAGAAAGCTATCTTAATTCCGCAAAGTATTATTTCAGAAAATGCAAAAGGGGAACAATATATTTATGTTATAAAGGATAAGAAAACAAACAATGAAGCGATTGCAGAAAGACTAATTATTATAACAGGAAAAACGCAAGGGGACATGATTGAAGTTACTAAAAACCTTTCTGCGGATGTAGAGATTATTATGGAAGGGGCAAGGAGCGTAAATAATGGTCAAGTTGTAAAAGTGATTAATAAATAGGAAGAAAATGGGGAATAAAAATAAACAAATAGAAAAAGAATTTAAACTTTCTTCTTGGGCAATAAATAATAAAACTACTATTTATGTCTTGATGTTTCTGATCCTTTATTTAGGAATTTCGGCCTATTTTACAATGCCAAGAGAGAATTTTCCTGAAATAAACGAAACGAAAATTTACATTAGTTCTGTATATCCAGGTAACACCGCAGAAGACATAGAGAAACTAATTACAAATCCGTTAGAAGACAAGTTAAAATCGGTAAGTAATGTCGTTGAAATTACCTCAACATCTCAAGAAGATTACTCTATAATTACCGTAGAATTTAATGAAAATATTAATGTAGATCAAGCAAAACAGAAAGTAAAAGACGAAATAGATCAAGAAACTGCAGGGGAAGATTGGCCAACATTTAATGGCGCCAAAGTAACTCCAAATGTTTTTGAATTAAGCATGTCTGAAGAAGTACCGATTCTAAATATTAATATTTCTGGAAATTATCCGGTTTCTAAATTAAAAGAATACGGTGAATTTTTACAAGACAAAATCGAAGATTTAACAGAAATCAAGAAAGTAGATATCCGTGGAGCGCAAGACAAAGAAGTAGAAGTTGCCGTAGATATTTACAAAATGATGGCTGCAAAAGTTAGTTTTGATGATATTACAAACGCCATTAATCGTGGAAATGTAACAATGTCTGCCGGTAATTTTATTACAAGTCAGCAAAGAAGAACCATCAGAATTATTGGTGAAATAAATAAACCGTCTGATTTAGGCAATTTTGTAATCAAAGCTGAAAAAGGAAACCCGATTTATTTAAAAGATGTAGCAGAAATTTTCTTTAAGGATAAAGACAAAACAACGTATGCAAGAGAAAAAGGTAGCGCTGTTGTAATGTTAGATGTTAAGAAAAGGTCTGGTGAAAACATGGTTGCTGCAGCAGATAAAGTTGGGAAAATTGTAGAAAATGCAAAAAAAGAGGATTTCCCTCAAGATTTAGAGGTAACAATTACGAATGATCAATCTCCAAAAACAATTGGTCAGGTAGATGACTTAGTAAACAACATCATTTTCGGAGTAATCTTAGTGGTGATTGTTTTAATGTTTTTCCTCGGATTTAAAAATGCAATTTTCGTTGGTTTTGCAATTCCGATGTCTATGTTTATGTCTTTAATGATTCTGGGAGCAATGGGTTACACCTTAAATACAATGGTGCTTTTTGGTCTAATTATGGGACTTGGAATGTTGGTTGATAATGGAATTGTAGTCGTAGAAAATGTATATCGTTTGATGGACGAAGAAGGCATGACTAGAATTGAAGCTGCCAAAAAAGGAATTGGAGAAATTGCTTTGCCTATTATTATTTCTACAGCGACAACAGTTGCAGCATTTATCCCTTTAGGTCTTTGGCCAGGAGTTATGGGGCAGTTTATGGTTATTTTACCAATTACGTTATCTGTTGTTTTAGGTTCCTCATTATTCGTAGCAATCTTCTTTAACTCTGTGTTGGTTTCTCAATTTATGAGTATAGAGGATAAAGATATGCCTATAAAAAGCATCATCAAATTAACCAGTATTATGGCGGTTATTGGTTTGTTAATTTTCTTCTTTGGTGGAGAATATAATGCATTAGGAACTTTGATTTTATTCACAGCAGTTATGTTGTGGGTTTACAGATTGGTCTTAAGAAAAGCAGCAAATTATTTTCAGAAAAACACATTGGTCTCTTTAGAAAACTGGTATGGAAGACAACTAAAAAGAGCTTTATCTGGTTGGACGCCTTATGTTTTAGTTATAGGAACTTTTATTTTGTTGTTTATTGCTTTTGCAGGTTTTGGTTGGTCTATAGGTGAACAAAGAACAAAAATTGAGTTTTTCCCAGATAACAAACCAAATCAAATTATTGTTTACATAGAATATCCCGAAGGAACAGATATTGAGAAAACAAACCAAATTACAAAAGAGATAGAGCTAAAAGTATCTGGTGTTTTGAATCAAGATATGTATATCGATAATGGGTATAATTTTATGGTAGAAAGCACTGTTTCTCAAGTTGGTGAAGGTGCCGGAAATCCACAAACAGATGGGGGTTCTTCCGCAGAAATGCCACACAGAGGAAAAATTACTGCTTCCATGCGTGAATATAAATATAGACGTGGTAAAGACAGTGAAATTCTACGTCAGAAGGTACAAGTTGCATTGGTTGGTATTTATCCCGGAGTATTAATCTCTGTTGAAAAAGATGCAAATGGACCACCAGCAGGTTCTCCAATTAATATTGAATTAAATGGTGAAGATTATGAAGAATTAATTCTTACAGCAGAAAGAATGCGCGATTATTTAAACACGCAAAGTATTACTGGAGTAGATGAATTAAAGATTGATGTAAATAAATCGAAACCAGGAATGCAAGTTTTGGTTGATCGTAAAAAAGCCGGCGAATTAGGCGTTAGTACGGGTCAAGTTGGACAACAATTAAGAGCTGCAATTTTTGGAAACAAAGCTGGTGTATATAAAGAAAACGGGGAAGATTATGATATTTATGTTCGTTTTAATAAAGATGACCGATATAATAAAAGTGCTGTTTTCAATCAGAAAATAACCTTTAGAGACCCGGCTTCTGGTAAAATTAAAGAAATTCCAGTTTCTGCAATCGCTTCTCAAACGAACAGTTCTGGTTTTAGCGCAATAAAACATAAAGATGTAAAAAGAGTGGTAACAGTGTATTCTGCGCTTTCACCAGGAGAAACGGATGCGGGTGCTGTTGTGGCTCGAATTCAGAATTCAATGAAAGGTTTTAAAGAACTTCCAAAAGGAATTAAAATTGATTACACAGGTCAAATTGAAGAGCAGAAAAAACAAATGACATTTTTGGTGGGCGCCTTTATTACGGGTTTAATGTTGATTTTCTTTATTCTTATTTTTCAATTTAATTCGGTTTCAAAACCAGGAATTATTATGTTGGCTATCTTTTTAAGTTTCATTGGTGTTTTTGGTGGATTAGTAATCACTGGAGCATCATTTGTAATTATGATGACGATGGTTGGTATTA
>Ga0308013_10001060_pt1 | contig 13791 bp, 9 predicted proteins | sample Neamet181_FD_203131 | JGI IMG/M metagenome (GOLD analysis project Ga0308013, IMG submission 203131) | Marine microbial communities from water near the shore, Antarctic Ocean - #181 | ecosystem: Environmental > Aquatic > Marine > Unclassified | place: Southern Ocean | collected 2014-07-25
GAGCGAGACTGGTGTGCTCCAGTAGTCATTGGCGACAACAAAAGATGTATCTTGATCGGATTCATCCAAATTCACAGAAGTTGAAGCATCGTTCTCAAGGGCCATTCCGCCAAGGGCAGAAAGGGTCATCAGCAGGCAAACAAGTAAACTTCCAGCGGTGAGCGCGGTTCGGTTCATGTCTGGAGGTTTAGCCTACGGCACTTCAATACTTTCTATCAAGCGTATCCATACCTTTGATGTTCAACGTTTGAATTCATCAAAATTAAAGCCGTCATCGCCATCATCCCAGTCTTCAGCACCGGGTTGAGCGAGATTTGGATGCAGCATCATTTGCAACATCGGCCAGAGTCGGAAGAAGGAAGGCGATGCCTCCCACATCAGTTGAATCATCGGATGTTCACTCATTGGAATGCCACCTTCGCCTGGTGGTGGCAGGTCAGGTGGTAATTGACGCAAATTGGCAATTAAGTCCTGTAATGCAAGGCATTCTTGTTCATCGACCATCTCGAGTTCTTCACACGTTTCAATGGTTAATTCAAGTAAATCCGCCAACTCATTCGGATTCATCGGTCCAGTCTCGGTATCTCGGACATCGATTGGACCAAACGAGACCGGTCCTAAATCGGTTGAGAATAATTCTTCACCTTGGCGTTCAAGTTTCATCAGATGTTGTCCGGCAGTGTTGCCAAGAGGGACAAGAGCAAATCCACCGTCGACGATTCGAGAGGCGAGCCATTCTGGTAACTCACTGATTTGTCCAGTGATCAACACTCGATTGAGTTCTCCCGGGAACGCGACTGGAGCAACCTCAATCGCCTCCAATACTCGAGATTCAACGGTTGGCCAATGGGTGAGGCGAGCTTGAACATGTTCTATGGCAAGACTCGACGGGTCAAGCAGTCGAACTCGACCATGTTCACCGACAATCATTGCGATGAGTGCAGCGATGTAGCCGCCTTTCGCACCGACCACGACCACTTCTTGACCTTCAGACAATTCCAGATGGTGCAATAAGGTGACAATCATATGAGGTGCTGAGATAGTTTTGAGACCGCCTTGCTCGGTTTCAATGAAGGGAATGGGGCGGTCGGCGAAAAACGGCTCAACATCGTAATCGGTGAAATCAGCAATGTCGACCTCGAGCATGACTTTCTTGACATGAGCAGGAACCTCTATGCCGCCTTTTTCAAGGCGCTGAAGCAGGCCAAGCATGTCCGTCATCAAGAATGGAAAACCGCCGGCCCATGTAAAGGATGTTCTCAATTTTCCTTAAATCGATGAAAAACTGAACTCATTTCATCTCTAACCATGCAAAGAAGGAAAAGATTGGAAGAAGTATCAAGATGGCACGATTAATTTTTCTTTGCTGGTCAACATATTTGACGGTCGGTTCAGGTGAGACTTCAATCGATTTTGCGCTTCTCGACCGGCGAGCAAGGTTGACTTTTCGTTCAATGTGTGAGAGGACTTTGTTTCGTAATTCCGGTTGGCGACTGTTATCCATACCTTGCCCAACAATGAATTTGACCGAATATTGGTCGGCTAAGATAAGCGCAGCCTCAACAACTCCGGTAATGTTTGTCAAATTGTGCATATCGATTCGTATCGACATTCCATCGCTTTTGATGTGACTCAATACACGCCAGTTCCCTTGCCCTTCATTGAATCGATACAACAGTTCACGTGCATGGACCAAAGGCTGTTTACCAAGAAATACAGGGCGTTTGCGTCGTGCCAGAAACGGTCCAAGCAACAACGAGCCAATCAGTGGCGGCATGCACATCAAAGAGGCCAGTCTCTTGAGTTCTCCTGGATCGGTTAAGATTGAAATGACCGATAAACTGAATCCAAGATACAAACCCAAAAATGCCCCTGCCTGAAGGCCGATTCCAATACCAACCGGTTCCCCCTCCGTGAGGCTCATGCCCCCTCTATGCGGGCTTTGCACATCAAGACTCGCCTTTAATCAAGGAAAACTTCATCAGTTGGTCTTCATTACAGGTGGTATGGAGAAGAATGGTTTGCTTAACCGCAGCCGTGAGCGTAAAGTCGGACTTTGGGTGTTCGGTATCGGTGCTTTTTTCTTCGTATCATTTTTCCTTGCCCCGCTTCTTTTACCGGCCGGTAGTGTGCCGGACCTTGGTGCACGAGCCAACGCTTTGGATTATGCAACAGAGGACGGTGCTTTTTCGAATGGTAATACTCCAGACTCATTGACTCATGTGCATGAAGATGGAACAGTTCACCATCACGAGCCTTTTTCTTGGTCTGAACTGGACCCATACACTGGTTTCATCTACATGTTTGGTGATTTAAATTGCCATAACAAACACGAACGGTCACTGGAAATAAACGGAAACCAGATGCCAGTATGTACCCGTGATATTGGAATTTTCTTTGGACTTGCCATCGGTGGTTTGGTGTTTTCTCGCTATGGCTACAATCGCTGGACACTCAAGGATACATGCCTTTCTTTGTTGCCAGATAGTTGGCTTGAAAAGGTCTATAGAGGCAACTATAGAGTTAGAGCCTGGATTGGAATGGGTGCCGTTCTTTGTGTGCCTTTGATGATTGATGGATTCACCCAATTACTCACCGATTACGAGTCTAATAATTTCACCAGACCCCTCACTGGAGCGCCCTTTGGATTAGGCATTGCAATACTGACTGCAGCGGCTTACTCCGCTCGCCCTCACTTTTTTGAAAATGCCAATGAGGTGCAATTACCGGCAAATGTCCGATTTGAACTTCAAATCAAAGAAGAAGAGTGATCAGTCTTTGGGTGGTGGAGTTTCCCACCATGCGAGTAATTCTTCCGTGGTCGTAGGTACTGGGCACAACTCATGCCCACTGCTCAACATTTCAAGACGCTTACAAATGTATTCGACCGCTTTACGAATCGAAGGCCGAGGTGGTCTGCCATCGAGGGGAATCAAAATTAAACGTAAGGCATCGACCCATTCAGCCTCAGGATTTGCCCGACGCCATGAGGCGATTTGAGTTCGTAGAGGCCACATGGCGAGAGCTAAACGCCCGTAACCTAAACGACTGTCTCTAAGTTTGAATACTTGAGCCTCAGCAAAAGGAACATGGGATTGTTGCTTGTGAATCCAACGGGTTTTCTCGAGCCACTTGATGAGCCTCTGAGTATGGCGTTGCGTAACCATTCGGTGTGGCCCAAACGCTTTGTGGAGGCGAGGAACTTCACTTGACCCGACAATTAAGGATAATGTACCTAAAACGGACCAACATGAATGCGCATGTGGTGTGGCAGGAACATCATATGAGCCGGCTTTTTCAAAATCCCACTTGGATTCAGCATACTCCATCCATTCGGCAGGAGAACGTCCAGACAACCAACCGATGTGGATGGCCGTTCGCTCTTGAGGTGCGCCAGGTAGGCGTCGTTGTTTTTTGACATCGGAAACTAAAGTGAGAAGTAAATAGCGGTCGACTTCATCTGCTACAACATTGAGAGGTGCAGGTTTTCGATTAAAGAAAGCGCGAAGTTCAGAGCGGAGTTTCTTCTTGAGTTCATCAAGCCCACCTTCGTTCAATATGGGACCAACTACGCAACATTTGTCAAAAGGTGCAGGGGCTTTGATGTCGCCAGAAAGTAAATCGATGAAACCTTTTCGAATCGTCCTTTGAATCTCTGCAGTTTCAAAATACTCTTGCTTTTCACTGTTCATTCGTAATGTACCAGATTGAATACGCTTCATCGCTTTATCAGGGTCGCAATCTATCCACAATACCAAATCCGGAATCATGGCAGCAGCATTCATTTGAGCAACATGATCGACACCAAGTTCGCCCACAACTCCTTGGTAAATCAAAGATGAATGGATGTTTCTATCAGATATGACCACATGGCCTTTTTGCAATAAAGGTCGAATCCAAGTATGGGAATGGTCAAGGCGGTCTGCTGCAAAAAGCCCCGCTTCTTCGAGCGGTGTTTTATTGCCGAGTTTCACCGAAGTAAGGGCCAACTTACCTAGTTCACTGTGGCGCCTTGGTTCGTGAGTTGCATGCACTTCCGGAAACGGATATTCTGCCGCCAATTCAAGCAAGATACGAGCGGCTTCTCCTTTGCCAGAGCCGTCACCACCTTCAACCGTGATGAGGTACATTCAATCACCGCCAAAGTCATCAAATTGTTCCTTTGAAATACTCATGATAATCATCCCGGCAAGAATCATCAATGGTCCAAACACGATTAACCCGCGGCTGAATAAAGCGATTCCTGCTAAGAATTGTGTCCTGCGGTAGCGTCTTCCCCGGCGAACTTCGACCGCCGCTTGGAAACCAACTAAGGCCGTTAATACAGTAAATATCCCGACCATTGTCGAAAGACCCACTGCTGATTCGAGGACCCAACCATCATCGGAAGTTATGCCTTCTTCGATACGCAACCCATCTCCAGGTGTCATCGTAATCGGATTAACTCCTGCTTCCTCGGGAATGAAATCACGTTCGACAGTGTCGTAACCCTCCGCTTCAACATGAAGCGTCATGGCTGTGCTCAAAATATCTGTAAACCTGAACCTACCCTCATTATTCGTTACCATTTCAGCAATTACTTCATCGGTGTCGATGTTGAGTAACTGAATGGTGACATTGGCCACGCCACTTCCGTCTCCTTCGCCTTCGAGCGTAATTCCGGAGACATCGACCCGCTCAGCTCTTTCAAACAAAGGTGAAGACAATAAATCATCAGGATTGCCGTTGAGAATCAATGCACCTGATGCCATCCCGAGGATACTTCCAATCAAGATGAGTGAAGCGGCAAGGGTAATGAGTCTCGATTTATCAGATCGGTCGAGTTCATCGACCCTGGCATGAAAACGAACGGTTGCTTCTTCGACTGCTTGGTCAAGTTCATGTGCTTCGACGACTAACTCCTCTTCAGCAACCTGTTGGCGAGTCATTTTCGCCGTTTCGGAGGCCGCAAGTTTATCCTGGACACGAGCGCGAAGGGCCACGAGGCGGTCATCCATTTCTTCATCATCCATCGTTCTCACCTCCGCTTATCTAAGGTCAATGTATGCGCGGATAATACCCTTCCCTTGTTCTGCCGCGCAAGATTATATTAGGAATTCTTACGAAGACTCCATCCTAGAAAGCCCATTAACAAGAGTAATACTCCTATTGTCAAAAGAGCAAGAATCAGTAGGTATGGATGCGCTTGAGCCGATTGTTCTTCAGTCACAGTTGGTGTTTCATCTTGCGGAACTTCGGGTTCTGGAATTTCTTCTTGGGTGGTATTGGTCATCAACCATGCTCCACTTCTCAATCCGAGTTCGACCAGACGTCCTACCATTTCGAGGGATTCTGCACTCACCTTGTCGGGTGTATCTTGATGGGTGTGCCAATAGCCTCCGAAAGCAGATGCATTTGGCCCGTATCGAATGTCGATGAGGTCGATGGCTGGAATGCCGATATCGAGTGCAGCGATGTGGTCGTCATTGACGCCGAATGAAGTGTTGATATCAAAGATGTCAACGCCGACTTGGTCGTTACAATCAGTTTGATTCTCGACCATCCCAAGCGCTTGAGCGAGTGGAGTGATGGTGCTCCACAGTGAGTCATTACCTGGCCAGATGTGGGTGAGTTGAAGGTCAGCATCACCAATCATGTCCAAGACAATATAGGCGGCAGTTCGGTTGACATCTTGCTGATTTTGATTCCCAGCCCACGAATCAGCACCAAAGAATGTGTGAGGTGTACGATTTTGATCTTCAGCATCGGTCCAGAGTAATTCGACCTCGTATTCGAGGTTCATCGCTGGGATTATGCGTGCAAGTTCGAGTAAAGCCGCACTGCCACTTGCTCCATCATTCGAACCGATAATCGGTTCATTGGTTCGATTCGCATCATCGTCATGCTCGGCACTGTTGCGGGTGTCGTAGTGTGCAACAAGTACGACGCGGGGGGTATTTGCGTCGATATTCTGTGGCTTCCATGATGCTACGATGTTGGTGAATGTCAAATTATCGACGGTATATTGGTTGTGTGAAACATTCCATTGCGTGAGGTTTTCATCAACGGATTGGCGGAATGTTTGCGAAGCATTTGAGCCCGGGAGTCGAGGTCCGAGGCTGGATTGCCATTGGACGGATTGATTTGCCAGCGTGCCGTTGAACTCAAGTTGTTCAATATATTCGCAGATTGGAACCGCTTCATAGGGTGATTTTACTGCATGTACTGATTGTAAAAGCGCGGCACTGGATGAGCAAAGAAGTGCAATGATAGCAACAGCCGCCAGTGTCCGTGAAGTGCGAAAACTACCTCTGTCAGGGATGAGCATGTATGAAGCCTCATAGACCCACTCTTAAATACCTCATTTCAAGTCGTGTAGATGTTAGCAGTCTTGCGAATAAATGAGGTGCCCTAAATGTCGGAACTACGCTCCAATACCGCCATGCTGTTGGTGACACTTCTATTTGTCTCTGGAATCTCCCCTCTCTTACTCACTGTCGGTGCCGATTCTGAACCACTCGACGAGGTACTGCCTTACAATGCCGGCGGTGTTGTCATCGGTGATATCGCCGATTTTGAAATCGAAATGGGCAACCCATATTTGATGATTGAAGAAGAGCAACCGGTTGTTTCGGCTTTTGCATTCATGAAACAAGAATGGATTGAGGCTGGCCGACCCGGTGTTGAAGATATGGCCTATGAGCCACAAACTTCAGGTCGCGCTGGTGGTCGAGCGTGCAACGCACATGTGGTCAATGACCTATTGACCGTTCCAACTTCAGGTGGTTCAGTCGACACCTATGTAGCAAAAACAACAACAACGGTAGCCTTTTTAGTTGAATCAGGACGAACCTTGTCTTCTACTGTCTTGAATAACCTCGCAGCTTCTTGGGACCAAATCATCTATCCAACCATGACGACCTATTACGGCAAAGATTACCAAGACGGCCGTGGACTTGCCCCTCCAGATGTCGATAACAATTGCCAAGTTCAAATCATCATTTACGATATTGATGGCGCTTACAATATCGGTGGTTACTTTGCCCCCTCCATGTCCAATTCACGTGAGGCTATTTTCGCTGATTTCTCCGATATCACTCTTTCATGGGGCAAATCGATCTTAGCCCACGAATTGGAACATTTACTTCACAATGCACAAGACCCTTACGAAAACCTCTGGATCGATGAAGGAAACGCAGATGTTGCGATTTATCTCTGTTTTGGAGCGGATTCTACTCTGGTCAGTCACTTGAACCAATGGACACAAGCATCGGAAATCTCAGTTCGATGGTGGAATCAACGCTTTGCTGATTACGGAGCCGGTTTCATCTTCACCATGTATTTGGCAGACCATCTTGGTGGTGGCCCTGCTGTTCGCCAGTTGGTGCAAGATTCGGCTACAGGTGGCTTAGGTGTTGAAAACTTGGCGATTTCTCCTGTCAGCGGTCAAAGCGGTAAAATCGGAAGAACAATGGGGCAGATTTTTGCTAATTTTTCTATTGCTGCAGTTTTGGATTCACCACAAGGCATCTACGGGTTTTCTAATCTTGATTTGACGGCTACATGCTCTGCCGGTTCCTTCTGTCGAGTTCAGCCCGCAGATACGAACAGCGATTGGACAGGGCCGTGGTCATCGACTGGCCATTCAGTTGAAGGCTGGGGTATTCGAGCGTTCAAGTTCACTCCCGGTAGTTCCTCGCCTGCTCCTTTGACTATGCGATTGACTGCTGATGTGAGTCATTTTGACGGTGTCGTCGTTTCACGCGCCACCGCAGATGGTTTGTGGACTGCAATCGATTTGGATTTCCAAAACAACGTCGCTACTGCACTCATCCCCGGTTTCGGTAACTTAACAGATGAAGTTTGGGCCATTACTTGGTATGCCAGCACAATTGCTGATTGCGATTACACCTCGTGCGGGCCATCGTATCCACAAGGTACCGTTGATATCGAAGCCGCACGCATCACATCACCTGCTTCAATGACCCTCAATACAACAACACTGAGTGACCGTGATGGCGATGGTTCGCCTGACACTGCTCAAGTTAATTTCGAGGTATTTTCAAACGCTTTCTTTGAAGACCTTGATGTCACAACCAAGGTTCTTGACAACAGTGGAGTTGTTGTAGATACCCAAACAAAGCGAGTTTCGGCCGGTGGCGGTATGGCTACAGAAGAGAGTATTTGGTTCACCGCACCCTACAATTCTCAATACACCTTCCAAATGGAAATGAAGGATATGATTGGCACGATTGTCGATACGTTATCCACTTCGCCTCAAGTGCTCAACAACATGATGCCAACAGCAAACGGCACGCTTTCACCAAACGAATCTCAAACATGGGAGAACATTCAATTCTCAGGTGATGGATTCGATGCATGGGGCCTTTCATTTGACAACAATTCGTTGCCCTATCTCGATGCACCAGTTGCATATGCTTGGGATTTCGGAGATACAACAACTTCTGGATTGAAATCACCGTTCCGATCCTACCAATCTATTGGCCAATACAACGCTACTCTGCGTGTCCAAGACCAAGGTGGCTCATGGTCTGATGTCGATATTCTACCGTTGAATATTACCGATACCTCTCCTCCAATTCCTTTGATTACTGTCAACAATGTATTGATCGAGCAGAGTATTTCCATTCTCACCAATCAAATGATTTTGTTTTCAGGCTCTCTGACCGTCGACAATGTTCCAACTCAAAACTTGTCATTCCAATGGGATTGGGGCGATGGAATGACCGATGGTGGCATCGGTGTGTATAATGCACCTCATGGATGGGGTGATATCGAAGGAATCAATGCTACCTACAACCTCACTCTGACCGTTTCAGATGGCATCAACATCGGCGTCAAAAGTATTCTTGTTCATGTCAACAACCGAATTCCGTATCAAATCTTTTCGGAAAACTTGTCGACGTATACCTATACCGCTATCGTGATGCCAGATGTGTTCAAAGATTCTGATGGTAGCATCGTCTCTTATTCCTGGGTTTTCCCCGAAGGCGTCAATCTTGACGGAGGAGTGACCATGCGAGATGATGAATTCACACTCACCACTTCGAATAATCCAAATCCTATGCCTTCATGGGATACACCTGGGCTAAAAACCGCTTCATTAACCGTTACGGATGATGATGGAAGTTCGGCTACTGCAATGTTGTCGATCTCTGTATTGAATCAAATCCCTGTTGCGGACTTCCTTGTTAAAACGACCACTTCCGGAACTTCGATTATCGATTTCCGAGTTGAAGACGGCCAAGTAGAAACTCCTTACACCTTTGATGGGCGCAATTCGTTTGACCCTGATGGCACAGTTGGAGATTCAAGCGATTTGACCTATAATTGGAGTTTCTCTGATGATGGAACTTTTGGCGGAAGCCCACAAGTCACTCATTCATTCTCTCTGCCTGGAATTCACACGGTGATTCTTGTCGTGACCGATGAGGCTGGCGTACAAAGCACCGGCAGAGTGTTGACGGTTGAAATTGCTAATCCCTTGCCTATCATCGTCGTTCAAATCCTCGATGCGTGGTATAATGATGAACAAATGACTGATTCCAGTGCCCTCCCTGAAGTGACAGATTTAGAATGGTCACGAACCTTTAACGAACAAGAGGAAACTTTTGCAGCACCGCATTCTTTACTGTATTTTGATTCAGATGGGACCCGTGATGGTGACCAATCATTTGAAGGAAAATATGTTCCATTGGATTCCAATTCGCCTAATTGGAACGGTCTTGTCCAATACTCTTGGGATTTCGGTGACGGTTCCCCTCTTGACCATGAAGCAACGCCGTGGCACGCATATTCAATTCCTGGTAAATACACGGTGTCACTCACAGTCCGGGATGCATTTGGTACTGGGGATGTCACTCGAGCATATTTCACAGTCAATATCGACCATCCGCCGATGATTCACGCCATCTTCACTCCAGAGGAAATTATTGTTTCATATTCAAACGCATTCACAGCAAATATCTCGGATATTGAAGCAGACCTTGCTCTTGCAATCTATCGCGATACAAACCTCAACGATGGTTCAATTTCTGACCGAGATGAAACGCTCAATTCGGTCTTGCAAATTCGCTGGGACATGGATATCGAAATCGATGAAGACAACAACGGAAATCCTGCAGATGATTGGATTGAACCTCAGTCTGGCTCTGAAACGCGCATCATCGGGATTTGGGATGAAATCGGCACCTATACCATTCGTTTGGAAGTTTGTGATAGTGTAGGTATCTGTGAATCCATGGACCAAGAATTCGATGTCAATCCAGAACCTTCTGCACCACCATCGTTGTCAGATTTCAGTGTCGATGAGTGGAAAAGTTGGCTCGCTGATGCCGGTTCTGACCTGGCAACGTTTGTCGCTTTAATTGCAGTAGCGCTTATTCTCGGCTGGCTTGTCATGCGAGAACCGACTGACCTTGAGGATGAGGCTAAGCAGGCAGCGGAGACCTATACTGATGTTGAGCATGTCGAAGACCAAGGTGGTTTACTTGGCATGGATCATCATGCTCCACCGCCTGCACCAGGAATTTTATCGAAAGACGAACGTAGAAGTGATGAGAGTGGATATACTCGGCCTCTTCGAAGAAGAGGTTGACCGTTAGTTTGTATAACCCCCTTTTGTATCACTGTATGAGGAGAGACCATGACATCGCATATACGAGTGGGTTCAATTACGTTGACCTTGCTCTTGCCGATGCTTTTGGTGTTACTTTCCAGCCCAATCTCTATGCAGGTTCAAGCTGCAGGTTCTTGTGCGGGTGACACTTCGCCTATTCGCTGGAACGAGACTGCTCAACGTATGGCTTTGGTGCCACACTACAATTCCAATTGGTGGAATCAATTTGATGATGTGGTTTTTGAAGATGAAGGTGGAGAAAGAGATGGTGCTCCGGATTCCGAGGCACCTTCTGATACGATTTTGGGACCTGAAGAATCCTGGATGTATGAATCTTGGATGCTTCCTCGCCTTGAACCGCTTGAGGAAAATCACTACACGACGATGTTAATTGGTAACGACAGCATTGGCGCTTTGCGGGTAAATCTTTCAGCCGATTATCGAACGACGGTTTGTGTCCGCCTCCAAGATACCAATCTCGATGCGGTAGAAGGGGACGTCTATCTCCTCACGACTGAGGAATACGAGAGTTATACTCAATCGTATAATATGGCACATGACGATTACGGCTATCAATTAGGCGAGATCGAGGATTCGCTTTCGAATATTCCACCTGAGTGGAGAAGTTTCAATTTTTTAGGCTGGAAATCGTATCGGGATTCGCATGAATATGAGCAAACTTCTGAAGTGAACTTCGCCTTGAATCTCGACGGTCCAGAGATCTACTCATCACTCTTTTCAGGGACTGATTGGCAAGATTTCTATATCGTTATCGATACTTGGGACAATGTCCATGATAACGATGCAGTCGCTCCGAATTCAATTGTTGCTGCGGATGTGACTATCATTACTACTGAACGAAGTTTCATTCTCCCGCCATTCACCGTATCCCTTGTATTCTTGGTGACTCTTCTCGGAACACTTGCCATCCCGTTTATCCTCAATGCAAAGTACATGAAAGCAGGATTGGTCGCTGAGGCGCCGCAACACATCGTCCCCTCACTTAACACACCTGCTGAATATATTCAACCACCTCCTCAATTGGTTGCACCTCAAAAAGAGGCTGTCCACCTTCCTGGGCCAGTGACAATTGCACCTCAAAAAGAGGCTGTCCACCTTCCTGAACCAGTGCCATCTATGCTTCCTGGATACCAACCGATTTCAGAAAACCTTGATGGTCAAGTATGAAAGAATAAGTGTAGTCCGGTTACAGAAGGCCTTGATAGTCAAGCCTAACGAGAATCAAAGTATCCCTAAAACCCGTTTGCGGGGGTCTATCTTCGAACTTAATACTCAAGGAGTCTCCAAGCATCTTGGAGGTCTCGAACGTTCACAAGGCCCTTGTCAGAGAGGCGGAATTCATCTCGCATTGATGCGTAGACCAACTCTTGCCCGAGTGTTGGAGCGTGAATCCGGGCCCAATCGCCGCCGTTTCCAAGCGCCATGATACTGTAAGGGGGTGTCGAATCTTGAGCACTCAATGTGTTTGCTGCATCGATGAGTTGGAGTGCATCTTGGTGGTCTTTGAGTGTGCTGCAGAATTTGACAAGATCTCCACTGTCTGCGTTTGAAGTGACAAAGGTCACGATATCTTCAGCACTTGGCGTTCCATTCATATCATGCTGAGATGCGATGATTTGACATTTTGCTGTTTGAGCAGCTTCAACAAGAGCCTTACGATCTTTGGCTTTAATCGACAATTCAAGGTCGATCCATTTGACTTCAGACTCAATTGCTGCTTTAAGAATTACAAGGCGTTGTTTCTCGTCACCAGAGAAATGGCCGCCGTCTCGAACAGAGCGAACTGAAAAGATGACTGGGAGGGCGATTGCTTCCTTGAGTGCAGCGATGGATTTTTCGACATCTACTTCTTCAAAATCCATAACAGGCCATTCATTGACTGAAGGCATGGTTGAGACACGCCGGCCTTCTGCGTCCTCGGAAATGGTCGCTTGTGGCTTTTTGAGATATAGCCGGTCGAAACGAACTTCAATCATATTGGCGCCTTGAATTCCTGCACGAGCAGCTTCGTCAACCATTGCTTTGACGGTTGTTTCTTCAAGAGATACGCATATCTTGGGGTTGGGCATACTTTCGGCGACTTTGGCACGCTTCTTAACGCTCTCGCTTGTATTGCGTTGAGGATTAGGCTCAGAATCGGAGGTTTTCCGGCTTTTTCCGACCGGCTTTAGAGGCGATTTCCCCTGCTCAAAAACGCGCCCTTCAATGCGGAAACTTAGCCTGAAATCCGAGTGGCTAGACCCCCCTTTTGCAGTACCTTTATACCCCCTCGGCACAGGGTATAGTTGTAGAGGGGCGTGAGGAGAGCGGAATAGGGGACTGCGGTCCGAAATTATATCGATAACCACCTCACTTTTCAACTCATTTTGAAACCATAAAACCCCATCACAAACACCAACACGGAGGAATAATTTTGTCAGACGATTACACCGCATCCAGCATCCAAGTTCTCGAGGGCCTCGAGGCAGTACGAAAACGACCCGGTATGTACCTCGGCGACCCGCATGACGGTTCAGCCCTCCACCACTGTATTTGGGAAGTCGTAGACAACTCCGTCGACGAACATCTTGCAGGCCATACGCCGCGCATCGACATCACACTCAACCCTGACCATTCACTCTCTGTCCGTGATTACGGCAGAGGGATTCCGGTCGGCATACACGAGGACTACGGCGTTTCGGCTGCAGAAGTGATCATGACAAAACTCCACGCCGGCGGTAAATTCGACAACAGTTCGTACAAAGTCTCAGGCGGCCTTCACGGCGTCGGTGTTTCGGCAGTCAATGCAGTATCGGAATGGATGGACGTCACCATCCACCGTGGCGGCATCATCCACTTCCAGCGTTTTGAAGCAGGAGTTCCAGTGGCACCGCTGGCAGAAATCGGCACATGCGATGACACGGGCACAACGATTTCATTCAAACCGGATTTGTCAATCTTCACCGAAGTCACCGAATTCGAATTCGAACAAATCAACACCCGGCTCAAGGAAACTTCATTCCTCAACGCCGGGCTTCAAATTGTCATCCATGATGAACGAGCAGAGGACCCGCATGTCGTCGAACACCTTTACGAAGGCGGGTTGGCAGAATTCGTCCGCCAACTCAATGAACGGAAAGAAGCAATGCACGAGGACGTTATCGTCATCGAAG
>Ga0308013_10001066_pt1 | contig 13730 bp, 11 predicted proteins | sample Neamet181_FD_203131 | JGI IMG/M metagenome (GOLD analysis project Ga0308013, IMG submission 203131) | Marine microbial communities from water near the shore, Antarctic Ocean - #181 | ecosystem: Environmental > Aquatic > Marine > Unclassified | place: Southern Ocean | collected 2014-07-25
AATGGTCATTCCCCGTTTTTTTTCTTCGGCAAGTCTGTCAGTATTGGTCCCCGTTAAAGCTTTAACCAGAGAAGTTTTACCATGGTCTATATGACCGGCCGTCCCCAACACAACTTGTGCCATCGCTAAATCTCCTGAATCGAAGTTGAGAGCCGTTTTATTTGATTGGGCAAAACAGCTTTCAGATCAATATAAAATGTATTTTTTTGGATATATCCAACAACAGGGATAGATCCACAACGAAATGCCTTGGCAAGATCTTTGACCTTCCCATTTTTGGGTGAGAAACTTAAGGATGCACTTTCAATCTTATCATCCGGTAAAGAACCACTCCCCGCTTCTACTTCAGAGTCCATCAGTGAAATTCCCAAATCTTTAATTGTTTTTTTCTGCAACGAATCCAAAACCTTTTTTCCACGGGTTTTTAATACCTTTCGCGATGTGGTTAGCATGGTGAGAGAGAGATTATCTTTCGAGAATGATTGGGATCGATAAGACCGCAACGTTTCTTCTAAAAGTCCGATGGTTACCTTATCACATCTTAAAACACGATATAATGGATTTTTCTTACAGGCATTGACCCATTTCTTGCGGCCCACCATGAGGCCGGATTGCGGTCCACCCAGGAGTTTATCTCCTGAGAATGAGATAATGTCTGGCCCGCTATTTACAATGGATTTTACTGGAATTTCGTCCGCCAGACCCAACAGATTCATATCAAGCAGAGCACCGCTTCCAAGATCCGCCATGACGGGTATCTTATGTTTCTTACCAAAATTGACTAGATCAGACAAAGAGACCTCTTTGGTAAACCCTTTTACTACATAATTGCTGGTATGAACCCATAGGATCAATTTCGTTTTATTGGAAATGGATTTTTCGTAATCTTTTAAATGGGTACGATTCGTGGTTCCTACTTCTTTCAGGATTGCACCACTTTTTTCAATTATATCAGGAATCCTGAAAGAGCCACCTATTTCCACCATTTGTCCACGGGAACAGATTACTTCTCCACCCTCTGCCATTTCGTTCAAAGCTAGGAATACAGCAGCGGCATTATTGTTCACCACCATACCAGCTTCTGCACCACACATTGAACTCAATTGCTCATGGATCAAAGTTTGCCGATCACCGCGATTGCCGGATTCTAGATCAAATTCAAGATTGGCATAACCATCCAAGCGATCCGCCAAATCTTTTAATTGTTTACCGCGAAAAGGTGCTCGGCCAAATCCAGTATGGAGTACAATCCCAGTACCATTAATTATATTGACCAGTTTGGGAGCAGATTGTAATAATACTTGGGATGCAATATGGCTTATTAACTCCCCCTTAGTTTTGGATAATTTCCCTTTCCTAATATTTGCCCTAATCTTTGTTAATTCTGAATTTATAATATATTTTATATAATCTTGATGAAGTAATATATTTCCATTCAGTTCAAGTAACACTTGATGTACGGATGGGCAGTCTTTCAGGGAGGTTTTCATAATAAGGGGCAAGAAGTTCTAACGAATCAGCCTTCAGTTCAAGAAGTTTGATTTTTTCGCTTCATTAAGAACCATCCGGCAATAACAGCAGGAATTAAACTAATCGCCATAAAGGGGAATACCATTTCAATCGAATATTGATTGGTAATCCATCCACAAACAGCCGGTGCAATACCGCCAATCCCGAAACTCAAAAAGAATGAAATACCGTATCCTATCCCACGATGTGAACTGGGAGTCAATTCCGCTAACAATGCATTCGCGACGGGCTGATTTAAAAAATGTACTATCCCTAACAAAATACTGGAAATGAGCAAACTCCATCCACTGGTGAATCCCATTAACAATAAAAAAGGCATATTTAAAATAACGATCCAAAATAAAAGGAAAGATCTGCTATATCGATCTCCAACGTATCCACCAATGGTTTGTCCTAAAATACCTGACGTAAACACCAATGTTGTGAAAAATCCTGCTTTCAACGTTTCAGGCAAAAACGCAAAAATACCCGTGGTTTGGGATCCAAATAATGAGGGCATATAGGTGGTGAATCCGCCAAAAGAGAAGCCCAAAGCCGTCGACATAACATAATAGAGGACAATTGATCGCTTATCTTTTATTTCCTTTTTTGTTTCATTCTCAATAGGTTTATTACGCCTTTTAATCATGAAAAAAGTCACAAAAACCAGAATACCCTGTAAAATGATCCAAATCAGATAAGATACCCGCCAACTCCCAAATTCAGCTGCTACTCCAGCAAATAAAGGGCCTAGAGCCAATCCTAAGGATCCGGCCACACCATGGATTGCCATACCTTTGCTTAAATTCTTCAAACGACGGGAAAGTATAGTGAGTCCTGCCGGATGGTAAATACTAGATGCTAACCCTAAAATACCTAATCCAATTGTCATTTGAACTGGGGTCTTTGCAAGGATCAGACTCAATCCACCAATTATTGATCCAACCTGATAAATCAATAACAAGACTCTTCCTCCCAGTTTTGCTTCCAGAATTCCTGCTGGAATAGCCCCTGCACCAAACATAAATGCACCCGCCGAAGCCATTATGCCCAATGTATCCAGCCCTAAATCAAATTCATGGTGAAATAAAAGCATCAATGTTGGAAAGACCATCATTTGCGCATGTACAGCCAAGTGAGAAAAGGCTGTAACACCCATGACTATTTTATTCTCTTTATTCATAGCAAAAAGCCCCTGCCGCAAACATTCGCTTCCGGAGGGGCTTCAATTGTTTTAAAAAAATAACTACCGTTTTTCTTCGATACGGGCTGCTTTTGAGCCGATGATATTTTTTAAATAGTTCAGTTTTGCTCGACGAACTTTTCCACGACGCTTCACATCAATGGAAGCAAGCATGGGTGAATGGAGCGGAAAGATCCTTTCAACCCCAAATCCATTCGCCACTTTCCGTACTGTGAATGTTGCATCCAGGCTTGTTCCGCCATGGCGTGCAATCACAACACCTTCATAACGCTGCACCCGCTCTTTACTCCCTTCACGGACACGTACGTCAACTGCAACCGTATCTCCTGCCCTAAAGTCAGGAATATCCGATTTCAAAAATTCTTTTGTTGCTTCTACTACTTTATGCATGATTTATCTCCGATTCTTTCAATTTTTCAAATTTTCTCCAGAGATCCGGTTTCTTTTCTTGAGTCCGTTTCTCTTTTTGTTCCTGTCTCCAAGCTTCAATTTTCGCATGATAACCACCCAATAATACCTGCGGAACTTCCATTCCATTGATCTCACGTGGATGAGTGTAATGTGGATGGTCTAACAGATCCTGCGAAAAAGAATCCGTTAATGCCGAATCCAGATTATTGAGCGTTCCTGGGATCAGCCGAACTGTACTGTCCAACATCACCATGGCAGGAATCTCACCACCGGTCATGACAAAATCACCTAGAGAATACTCATGCGTCACATATTTTTCCATGACACGTTCATCTATTCCCTTGTAATGCCCACAAATAACAATAAGCTTTTCTTGTTGGCTGGTTTCTTCAGCTATATCCTGATTCCATGTTTTTCCCTGAGGTGACGGATAAATTACCCGCACATTATCAGGTCCACCGACTAAATCCATGGCATGATCTATCGCCTTAAAAAGTGGCTCTGCCATTAAAACCATTCCACTTCCACCACCAAAGGGTGCATCATCAATCTGCCGATAACTCCCTTTCCCAAAATCCCGGAGATTTAGAATATGGAATTCAACCACATTTTTCTCCACAGCTTTCCGAAGAATACTGTTCTGGATCAGGGTGTCAATAACATCCGGAACCGGGGTTATGATAGAAATTTGAATCAATCCAGTAAACCTTCCATAGGAGAGATCACAATTACACCTTGTTCATGATTAATACCTTTAACCACTTCCGGAATCACAGGAATTAAAAATTCCTTTCCTCCATTTGTGATCACATAAACATCATTGTGAGGTAACCACATTACATCTTTCAAGATGCCTACAAGATCCCCCGATTCTGCAAAAACCTCATAACCCAACAGATCTTTTCCGATCATGGTAATTGGGTCTTCTCTCGATGCTTCGATAAAAATGGTTTGACCCACAATTTTCTCTGCATCGGAGACCGTATTAACACCTTCAAATTTAAACCGTCTCTTTTTCCCCATTCCTGTCACGATCTCAAGACGAACATCTTCAGAAGTATCAGGTGAAAATCCCAACATGAGTTTTGTGCCTTCGATATAGTCATCGAAATATCGGGACAAAGGTCGTAACCGTACATCTCCGGTACGTCCGGAAGTTGTAGTTATCTTTGCAATGGGGTGGACACAGTTTTTCATCTAGTCAACCACATCCAACCGATCAATCACATCTAATCGAGCTCTTTTACCACCTTCCTTGGCATTGATCGCAAAAACCAGTGTTCGAAGTGCAGATATATTACGCCCACCCTTACCGATCACTTTTCCATAATCACCATCACCAACGGTTAATTCGTAAATGAGCCGCTGATCAGTTTCAACGATCTCAATATTAACCTCATCTGGTTTATCAACCAGGAGTTTTATCGCCTGTTCAATGAACTCTAACATAGTGTCCTCAGTATTGTTAATGATTGATGATTAATAATTATGGGAATTTCTTATTTTTCTTCTGAAGTAGCCTTTTGATCTTGGTCTTCATCGGAAGTTTCTTCAGCAGATTCATCAGCGGAAGCTTCATCTTCTGTTTCGCTTTCTTCCTCCACTGTAGTCTCCTCACTAGAAGTTTCAGTAGATTCGTCTTCGTCTGATGATTTCTCTTCAGGTGCCATTTCTTCACTCGTTTCTTCCACTACTTCAGGCTCATCTGCACTTTCTTCAGTTGATTCTTCTCCAGTAGGTGGCTCTTCAACATTCTCTGCTGGTGTTTCTTTAGCAGATTCAGTTTCAGCTTCTTGAGATTCTTCTTCAGATGTCACTACTGCGTTAGCTAGTTTTTCTGATTCTTTATCTTCAGTAACCTCTGCATTAGAACTTGCGTCATCAGATTCATCAGTGGGAGTTTCATCTTCTGCTTCGCTATCTTCTTCCACTTGAGCATCTTCATTAGAAGTTTCGGTAGATTCGTCTTCGTCTGATGATTCCTCTTCAGGTGCGATTTCTTCACTCGTTTCTTCTACTACTTCAGGCTCATCTGCACTTTCTTCAGTTGATTCTTTTTCAGTTGGTGCTTCTTTAACTTCTTCAGTTGGCGCATCTTCTATAGGTTCAACTTCAGATGATTCTTCGGTCGTAACCTCTGCAGGTGTTTCTTCTTCAATAGATTCTTCTACTGGTGCTTCAACCACGACTTCTTCTGAAGCTGTATCATCTTCGTCTGCTTCAACAACTTCCACAGCAACAGCTTTTTCTTTTTCATCTGCTTTCTTTTCCGCGCGATCAGCACGGGCTTTTTGCACATCTTCTCGGTTCATCTCCCATTTTTTCATCTCTTTTTCAATCTGGGCTTCATCGAGGCCTTGTTTTATCAAATGCCATTGATGGGCAATCCCTGCACGGCGTAATAATTTATGTGCAGCTTCGGTGGGCTGTGCGCCTTCACCTAGCCAATGTATAACCCTTTCACCTTTCAGATCATAAGAACGATCTACATCAATTGGATTGTACCAGCCCAATTCTTCAATTGCAGCACCATCACGGCGATTCCGAGAATCCATTACAACCATTCTGTAAAAAGGTCTATTTCGACGTCCTATTCGTTTGAGTCTTATTTTCGTCGCCAACTTGTATCTCCTTAATTAAATCTTTCGAAACCACCCAGTCCGGGTAATTTCATGTTTTTCATTTTTCCCATTTTTTTCATCATTTTCTTCATCTGAGAAAATTGATTCAAAAGGGCATTTATTTCCTGTACCGAACGTCCACTTCCTTTTGAGATCCGCAATCTGCGACTGCCATTAATGATCTCCGGTTGCTGACGCTCACCCGGTGTCATAGAATTGATGATCGCTTCTGTCCATCCGACTTGACGGTCATCCATATTCAATTGTTTTAAAGCTTTCGAGTTCATGCCAGGCATCATGCCGATAATCTGGCTCATAGAACCCATTTTTTTCATTTGCTGTAATTGCATTTTGAAATCATCCAAGTCAAAAGTATTCTTTACCAGTTTTGTCTGGAAATCCTTTGCCTGGTCTTCATCAAAAACGTCCTGGGCTTTTTCCACGATGGAAACCACATCTCCAAACCCAAGGATTCGATCTGCAATTCGTTTCGGGTCAAAAACATCCAACCCATCTAATTTTTCAGATGTTCCAATAAATTTGATAGGTTTACCCGTCACTTCACGGATTGAAACTGCTGCTCCACCTCGAGAATCGCCATCCATTTTTGTTAGGATTACACCTGATAACGGAAGTGCTTCATGAAAAGTCTGTGCTGAATTCACAGCATCTTGACCCGTCATGCCATCCGCAACAAAGAGAATCTCGTCGGGGTCCGCCATATCAGCAATCTGTTGAATTTCTGTCATCATTTCGCCATCTATATGGAGTCGCCCGGCTGTATCCAGGATTACAACATCATTTTTCAAAGAACGTGCTTTTTCGATTCCCCGTTTGCAAATCGCCAACGGTTCTCCGGTTCCTTCTTCGTACACCGCCACATCTGCCTGTTGCCCCACAGTGATTAATTGCTGGACAGCAGCGGGACGATACACATCAGCGGCAACCATTAAAACCGATTTACCAGATTTTTGCAACCGATAAGCCAGTTTCCCTGCAGTGGTTGTTTTTCCGGACCCTTGAAGGCCGGCCAATAAAATAACAGCCGGATTGTTCTTCAACACCAAGTCTTTTGAATCCGTTCCCAAAAGGAGAACCAACTCATCGCGAATGATCTTCACGAATTGCTGACCCGGTTTCACCGATTTTAATACCTTTGTCCCCTGCGCTTTATCATGCACATTATTGACAAAAGATTTCGCCACATTGAAGTTCACATCAGCGTCTATCAATGCCCGTCGGACTTCCCGAACGGTATCATTGATATTCTTATCAGTTATTTTACCCAGACCTCGAACATTTCGAAGAATAGATTCAAACCGTTCTGTTATGTGACCAAACATGTGTTTCCGATTCGAAAATAGCTCGGGAAATTAGGGCCTTTCTTTCTAAAAAGTAAATGCGAAAAGTCATTTGAGATTCCAAGGATTTTATAATATAAAATTATCGTAGTTTTCCGTCGTGGAAATTCAATCAAATTCGATATTTATTGTTTTATCTCTATTGGCTATCGATTCAAAATATACAAGCCCAAACAGTTTGTATCGATTATTTAAACTTCTTCCTATACTCTTTTTAATCATTTGAGTAAGCAGTTTTGAAGATTTTTAGGGCAATCCTGGCTAGATGTGTCATCCTGATTAGCTACTACTCTTGAGTATTGATGATTTTCTATTCAACCTTAATGTAACCCTAAAAAGTGTAATCTATGGTAACGCCAATTTGTCTCGGATCGCCATAACTTTTCCAGAGTTGCTCTGGATAAGTGGGTGGAATGAGTCCAAAATAAAAACCTCTCGTTGTATATCTTTCATCTAAGGCATTCCGAATCCATAATTTAACCATGGTTTTTCCAAAGGATTTTCCAATATTCATATTTAGTAATGTATAGGGTTTGGATTTTTGAATATGACTATCAGAAAAATAATACTCATCTTTAAAACTCATTTGAACTAAACCAAAAATACCAGGATTATTTTTAAAATGTATTCCAAAAGAGCCAGTGACCTTTGGCGACATCGCCGCTTCTCGGTTCCCACTATATCCTTCCATTTCAGAATTTGCCTGATAGGTAAATTTATCAATCCACGTATCCAAATACCCCAAACTTGTATTCAAAGAAATTCTCGATAAAATTTGGTAATTAGTCTCCCATTCAAACCCTTGAACTGATCCCGATCCGGCATTGGCAGTATAAAAAAGGAAACTGTTTGGATCTCCATCCACCTGTTGGCTAGATACAGATACTTGCTGGTCTTTTCGTAAACTATAAAATGCGGATAATTGTGTTCGATATATATCTGTGGTACGTTTTAATCCAACTTCAAAATTCTGGATATATTCAGGATCATAAGGCCGACTTGCATCAGTAAGATAGGGCTGTTGGTTCACACCACCGGATTTATATCCTTGAGAGATGGAACCATAGTAGGATGTAAATTCGTCTTTTAAATAGTGTAAAGATGCCCGACACCCTAGCATAGAATGATCAATATCAAAATGAATCAGTGGCAGTTCTATCTTTTCCCAATAATCATTCAGACCTTGAGATGTGCCTTCATATTTTACGGAGTTATTTTCAAACCGGACATTGGCTTTTAATTTGAGTGACGATGTTAAATCAACCCCATATTGCGCATACCCTGCTTTGGCCAGAAAATCATAATGATTGATTGCATCTGTTGCCGCACCACCATATAAATATCCCATTGCTTCATCTTGTTCGATCAAATGTTTAAAATATACTCCCATGACAATGGATCCCATAGACAGACGAATTTCCTGGGTAAGATTTGAACGATTCCGTTCATTCTTATCATAAAACTCATAAGCCCAACCTTCCACTGCTGGATCAAAATCATGGGTTTCATGCCAATAGGCACTATCCGCCCAATCTCCATCGTAGGCGTGGACTAAATCCGTTTCTGTGAAAGATGAGATACTGGTAATATTTAAATTATCTCTCGCTTCAAAATTGGCACGCAATGAATATCCAAAAGTTATTTGGCTGTCTTCTCCTTTATCATTTGAAAACGTGTTGAAATCCGTATTATTGTCCGGCGCCCATGCATCATATCCATTTTCAAGTTCGCAATAAATGAACGTAGCTAATATGGAAAGTTTATTGATTGGATCATACATCAATTTCATCCTAGAGAATGCCTCTTCTCTTTTATTAGAATCTGTAATATTTTGGCTCATATTCTTACGAAATCCATCGCTGTAATTATAAATACCGGTCAATCGCATATTCATATTCTTCATTAAGCGGGCATTCATGACCAAGCTCCCGCCATAATGATTATCAGAGCCGAAATTTGTGGACGTTTTCAATTCAAAATGGTCTGTTGGATCTGTTGATTCCATGGAAATGAGTCCTGCAATAGCATTGGGACCATAGATGGAAGACTGAGGTCCTTTGTACACTTCAATTTGATCCATATCATAAAGAAGACCCACCATCCCCATTCCACTTAAATCCATGTCATCCATGACAAATCCCACGGAAAAATTGGGAGGACCTTCTCCAAAATAATGGCTTCTTTCCCCTATTCCACGAATTTGAAAATACCTAGGACGACTGGTGCCCCCAGCCCAATTCAGATTTGGAATTTGATCAATCAACGTTTGGAAATGGTCAGTAGCAGATTCTCGAATATCATTACCGGTAAATACAGTAACACTGGATGTGATTTTTTGAAGTGATTCATCCGATAATCCAGCCCGGACAATGATCTCTCTTGATTTAATCACAGCTGGACTCATTTCGACCAACATACCGTTTTGAGCGAGTTGGCTAACTAAATCATAACCGATATGTGAAAATTCTAATTTAGTTCCAATTGAAACATTAATATTGAATTCTCCGAATTCGTTTGTAGCTGTCCCCAATTCCCCTGCTGTTATATTTACACCTTTAACAGGCTCATTGGTGGATTGATTCTTTACTGCACCTTTAATTTTTGCAAATAAAAAGGATGAGAATAGGATTAAAAAAGAAAGGTGAATTTTAAAATTCATTGTGTCTTCCTACGCTGGCATTATCCAGATCAGGTCAATGGGTTTGTTCTCAGCCGTTCGATCTGGTTCTGAATGGCACCCCTGACGTACTTTAAATTACATTGTTTTACAACTCTGCAAACACACTATACTCAATGAGACATATGCAAAACCGGCGGTGGGAATCAATACTTTAACACCTGAAGATGTAAACACTTGGATACTCATTTTCTTCCATTGCACAATCCAAAATGATTTACCTACCTTTACAACTAATTTATCGGAGAAAAAATGTCCAAACCTTTACAAGAGATTACTCCCAAAGCTATTGTTTTAGGAATTTTATTGTCCATGATACTTGCAGGTGCCAACGCATACCTTGGTTTATTTGCAGGAATGACCGTTTCAGCATCTATTCCGGCAGCGGTGATTTCCATGGCGGTCTTGCGGCTCTTCCGAAAATCAAACATTTTAGAAAATAACATTGTTCAAACCGCAGCATCTGCAGGAGAATCTTTGGCTGCGGGTGTAATATTTACAATCCCCGCATTGGTTCTCATGGGTGTTTGGACAGACTTCGATTACCTGGAAGTTGCAAAAATTTCTGCCATTGGTGGTGTAATTGGTGTGTTATTCACAGTGCCATTGCGTCGTGCATTGATCGTAGAAGCAAAACTAAAATATCCGGAAGGTGTTGCTACTGCAGCAGTTTTGAAAGCAGGTGAAGAGTCTCGCACATCGACTGAAAAAGATGAATCGGGCGGACTCATCACTATCGCAATTTCAGGATTGGTGGGTGGTGCCATGAAACTCTGTCAGCAAGGGTTTGCTATGTGGCATGCGGCCATAGAAGGTGCAACTGTCGTTGGTGGCTCCATCTTCGGAATCGGGACGGATCTCTCCCCAGCCTTGATCTCTGTGGGATATATTGTTGGGCGAAACATTGGAATTTTGGTTGTGGCTGGAGGGCTTATTTCCTGGGCTGTTGCAATTCCCATTTATACAGCTATTTATGGATTTGAAGGTGAACCTATGCCTGCAGCTTGGGACATATGGAATTCCCAGATTCGTTATCTCGGTGTTGGATCCATGGTTGTGGGTGGAATTTGGTCGCTCATCTCTCTTTTTAAACCACTGGTTAATGGGATCAAGGCCAGCCTTGAAGCGGTTAAAAAATCAAAATTGGCTACAGATATTCCAACGCATGAACAAGATTTTCCTATTAATTATGTGGGAATGGTTTTAGCAGTTTTGCTGATTCCTGTTTATCTCCTATATTTTGAAATTGTGAATGATGTTGCCATCGCTGCACTTCTTGCTGTAGTTATGATGATATTCGGATTCTTATTTTCTGCTGTGGCCGCTTATATGGCTGGAGTAGTGGGTTCATCCAATAATCCAATTTCAGGAGTCACCATTGCCACAATTCTATTTTCATCCCTTTTACTCTTGTCTCTTTTGGGCAAAGACTCTGATGTGGGGGCTTCGGCTGCTATCATGATCGGCGCAGTGGTATGTTGTGCCGCCGCCATCGGTGGAGATAATCTGCAAGATCTAAAAACAGGACACATCGTTGGTGCCACACCCTGGAAACAACAAATAATGCAGATTATTGGCGTTTTAAGTGCAGCAGTTGTTTTAGGACTCGTTCTGGATATTCTTCATACTGCATATACAATAGGTTCCCCCACTTTACCAGCACCACAAGCAACGTTAATGATGTCAGTTGCAGATGGAGTGTTTACAGGGAATCTTCCATGGACCATGGTTGGATTCGGCGCTATTATAGGCGTTATCATTATTTTAATAGACCTTCGGCAGGAACGAATCGGTTCTGATTTTCGGGTACCTATTTTGGCGGTGGCCGTTGGGATATATCTGCCGATCGAACTGACCGTTCCCATTTTTATCGGTGGTATGATCGCCCATTTTAGTGATAGATCGGAAGCGACAGAAACCATGAAGAGAAAAGGTTTACTCATGGCTTCTGGACTCATCACTGGAGAAGCACTTATTGGAATATTAGTGGCTGTTCCAATTTTTATAACAGGGAGTAAAGATTGGTGGCCTCAATTTTCGGGATTTTCAATTATTGGAATTGCTTCCTTTTTAGGTGTTATTGGATGGTTATATAATTCCGTGACTCAAAAGTCATAATGAAGTAATCGGGTCTTATGCCAACAATAACCTATGATCTTTTACATCGACTCCCAAAAGTGGAGCTCCACTGCCATTTGGATGGATGTCTCCGTCCAGAATCCGTTTTAGATGTGGCAATAAATGAAGGTGTAAAACTCCCATCATTTGAACTAGATGAATTATCATCCTTTTTAAAGATCGGTAAAAAACGAGGGTCTCTTGAAGAATATCTAAATCGTTTCGACATCACTCTTTCTGTAATGCAAACTCCTGAGTCTCTTACTCGATTTGCATTCGAATTAATTGAAGATGTGGCAAAAGAGAATGTTCGATATATCGAAGTACGCTACTCTCCCATTTTACACCAACAAAAAGGTATGACCTTAGACATGGCGATTAACTCTGTTAAAAAGGGACTACACAAAGGTGAAAAGAAATTCGGAGTTAAATCCGGGATCATCATATGTGGAATTCGTTCCATATCGCCGAACGTTTCTTTACGGTTGGCAGACCTTGCCGTTCAATATAAAAATAAAGGTGTTGTGGGTTTTGACCTAGCTGGTGCAGAAGAAAATTTCCCAGCCAAAGAACATCGGGAAGCTTTTTACCAAATTAGAAATAATAATATCAATTCTACGATTCATGCCGGGGAAGCTTATGGAGCAGCATCTATTCATCAAGCTATTCATTATTGTGGAGCAAATAGAATTGGGCACGGAACAAAACTCAAAGATGATAAAGATTTAATGCAATATGTAAACGATCATCGAATCGCATTAGAAATTTGTCTCACATCCAACTGGCAGACTCGAAGTGTACACTCATTGAAATACCATCCATTTAAATTTTATTATGATCAAGGTATTCGTGTAACATTAAATACGGATAATCGACTTATGTCCGACACAACTCTTACTGATGAATTTATGCTGGCGCATGAATTATTTGATTTTCAACTTCATGATTTTCGGGAGATTACTATCATTGCTATGAAGAGTGCTTTCTTGCCTCACAATGAACGGCGAAAAATGATCAAATCTATTGCGGAAGAATTTGAGCAGGATTTTGGGCTTCATCCTGAATATATTGACCAAACAACCTTAAAAGGATAATACAAGAATGATATATGAAATCCTTTTCTGAGTATTTTCTTAAAATTGATCTTTAGTTTAATGATTGCTCAATTGTTTTAGACACTTTCGATTTTAAGTTTGGGGTATTATTAACTAATTCATATTCGATTTCATTTCTTAATCACCGTCACTTTCTCAACACTCTGTGACCCATCCATTCCATAAATTGCCAACAGGTAAATACCACTTGATACTAAATCGCCCGCATTATCCCTTCCATCCCATGATAATTGGTCACCGTCTATACTGATTCCACGGCTGGGTACATGTCGCACCACTTTCCCATCCAAAGTCATGACCATCATGGATGATTCAAGTGGTAAACCATCCACTTTCATTGGGCTTACTGAAGGAATATAAAAGGGGCTCGGAAACACTTTCATATCAGAATAATCCTTCTTTTTTCCCCCAAAGGGGATGCGGAGAATATTTACTCCTTTGCTCGTAGCAATATAAGCCAAACTTCGTTTTTCGTCAAAAGCAATATCTGTAATTTCATCAGACAAAAGTGGACTATTGTCAGCACGTAAGCCATTAATATCCGGCCAATAGGTAGTATTCTCCAATAAAATGTGTATTCCTTGAGAGGGCGAATGTGCCCATACATTTCCGTGCGGATCTATTTTTATTTCAGCTCCATTTCCAAATGAGATATTAGGAAAGTAGGAAAATGCATTCTCTCGCAAAACAGGATTGGTTGAATTTGTTATGTCA
>Ga0308013_10001071_pt1 | contig 13685 bp, 10 predicted proteins | sample Neamet181_FD_203131 | JGI IMG/M metagenome (GOLD analysis project Ga0308013, IMG submission 203131) | Marine microbial communities from water near the shore, Antarctic Ocean - #181 | ecosystem: Environmental > Aquatic > Marine > Unclassified | place: Southern Ocean | collected 2014-07-25
AAGTTCTGGCTCTAAATTAATTAAATGGGATGCGACAAATAATCAAGGAGAACTAGTTTCTGCAGGAGTTTATCTATACAAAATTCAGGCAGGTCTTTATAGTCAAACAAAAAAGATGGTTCTGCTGAAGTAGAACATAGTTATCAGATAATATGAAAGCCTCGCAATATCAGGACTTTTTTATTTCTAATTATTTTTAATAACCTTAATAAAAGTTTAAATATAGATGGAAGTAGTAATTAGTTGTCATTTCTGTTTTGAAAAGTTCTCTATCAATATAGAGCTGTTCGACGGCTCGAATTCAGAAATATGGGATTGTGAGATTTGCTGTAATCCAAATAAAGTTGATTACAGCTTTATAAATGATAGCTTGGTTCGATTAGAGATAAGTGATGGCAATGAATAATAATGCTTATTAGAATAATAACGAGAACAAAACTCCAACTAAAGAACAAGTAAAGTTAATAACAGAGGGAAAATGTTTCTAGCCAATGGGAGAGAAAAATTAATTAGAAACAAAATTATACTGGGTGGTAAAAAAAGTTAATATCTGGATGACTGATTAGAAATCTTACGGAAAAAGCGGGGAAACCAATTGATCAAACTAAAATGGCTCTAAGATAATAATTCTATCTTAGAATAGAGAAAAAGATTGTTTGGTATGGTACTACTTTATTACTATTGGTAATATTCTGTTCTAAAAAAAAAAATTATTCAAGCCTTATTGATTCAATTATTAATTCAAAGTCTTCTTCAGTTTTATTCCCAATAAGGATTCCTAATTCTGAAAATGATCTAAAATTAAAATTATCCATATTCAACTTTCTTCCCCTAAAAGAAGGAACCATAGTATCTAGTGGTATTTTTATTTCATGCCACTCACTTTTTGCAAAAAACTTTTTGATATACACATGCCTATCATTATAAACATTCTTGATTCTAAGTTGGTAAAATTTATTATCACCATATATTTTTAATATAATATTCTTAAAAGAGCCTAACTCTGTACCATCCAAATAATACCTGATAGAGCTAAAACCGCCATTATTATATAAAGAAATTTTACCACTAAAAACACCATTTCCCGATTTATTTATTTTTAAGGATCCTAATGAATACCCACCCATTACTACATCATCAACGACTGACCAATATCGAAGAGAAGAGTTATTAGAAAATTTATAAAGTATTTTTTTATTCATTTTTTCTAACTGGGTTGATGATGTCAATGTTGTTAAAAATAAACTCACCAAAATTAAATACCGAATTATTGAGTTTTGTTTCACGTTGAATCAATTCTTTTGAAAGTCATATTAATCTATCCTGACTAGTTTTGATATTGTAAGAAAATTATTAAATATTATCCAAACTATTTTGCAGTTTTTTGTTAAAAGATAGATACAAAAGTAGTTCAAAAAAATCGAATAGTTGCATAGGATATTTTATAACAAAAAAAATATTTTGAATAAACAAGTAAGGTAATAAAACCAATCCGAAATGTAAAAAAGGTTAATGAGATAAACCTAAATGATAATGATGAATTTTAATTAAAAAGTACAAGGATGTCATTTCTCTGGAAAAATTGTTTAGAAAGGACCTCCTTTTTTTATTCCGCAAGATGCGTGCACATTACATTACCATATTTTGTAATTTTGTATATATAAAAAAGATAAATAATGAAATTTAGATGGTTTATTGTGTTCCTTATTTCCAAACTATTATCTCAGGTTGACTACACGACACAAATTCAACCAATATTTGATAATAATTGTATAAACTGCCATAATAATGGAGGTGGTTATGCCGGAGGTTTAGACCTATCCTCTTATGCTGAAACATTAGAAGGCGGAAATAGTGGAAGTAGTCTAATTCCCTCTGACTATTCTAATAGTATTTTGTATAATAGAATAATGCTTCCTGAAGAGAATCAACAATTCATGCCACAAAATGGTACTTCATTATCAGAATCTGATATTAGTTTAATTGCTCAATGGATAGATGAGGGCGCATTAGAGAACCCTTCTTTAACTATTCTTAGAACAGTTGCTCCATTAACATTTAATCTTCATCAAAACTATCCAAATCCATTCAATCCGATTACCACAATTAAATACAACTTAACTAAAGATTCATTTGTTGATATTACTATTTATGATATGTTAGGTAATGTGGTGAAAAATCTAATAAATAAGAATCAAAATTCTGGATACAAATCAGTCCAATGGAATGCTACTAATAATCAGGGAGAACCGGTATCTGGAGGAGCTTATTTGTATATCATTCAGACAGGTATCTATAGTCAAGCAAAGAAAATGATTCTGCTAAAGTAATAAAGTCCCCACATTCGTTGGGGGGCTTTCAAATTAAATTCCTCTAATAGCGTATAAATTTTTACTTCATTAAATCTATAAAGAAAGAGTTCAACCTTTTTATATAAAATAAGAAGCATATATTGTATTACTCTTTTTTGTAGTTTTATAGATTATAAGTGTATTTGGTATAGCGGTTACACATTAATTTAAATTAAGGTGATTCACATTTTATACCAAATCACAGAAAAAGAAGATTTGATACTCTTTGTATGTAAATAATTTAATGCCTGAAAATTTAGAATATTTTACAGACCATGTTCATACAACTGAAATAAGATCACGTTTTATGGCAGGTCAATAGTTTAAGCTCCTTGAATCACTTTTAGAAAAGGAACGCTAACGAAACCCGTTTTATATATTAGAATACTTCTAGTCTAAAGTCATTTTTTACATAGGGCTTTTCTTCCTCTCTTTAGCTATTCACTCACATTTATTAAACAAGAGTAATCTAAAGTTTTTTAATTGTTAAAAAGTGAGTAGATTTTTTTATGAAAGGAAATATATTTTTTTTATTCTTTGTTTTTATAAATGCTCAAGAATGGGAAAATTCATTTAATGCTGGAACTTATGATCTGATAGGTGGTTCTGAAGTTTTACATTTAGTAACTCATAAAAATAAGTTATTCGCCTCCATCAGTTATTGGCATGATGAATCAAATATCTGGTATGGAGGAAATAATGCTGATATTGGTTGGTCTCAAATTATTTCTTTAAATGGTCCAAATAATCTGTGGACTGTAGATTTTAATCTAAATTCTTACTACTTAAGGCCTGAAATATTAAAAGAAATTATCTTCACTAAAAATGTAGAGGGTAATTTGTTAGATAATCCAGATACTCTATTGATAGTTGCAGCATACTCTACTAATTATATTTTTGGTCCAGTGATTGCGAGTGCTTTTGTTAGAGATGATCAGAATAATGATTGGGAACAAACAATTATCCATCAAGGAGATTTACCTGCAGGAGAAAATTATTCTTTAAGAGACATGGAATTATACACTGATCAGGTAACTGGTCTTGAGCACTTACTAATTTCAATTGGAACTAAAGGCATTTTTTCAGGGAGATACAATCCAAATATTACAGGTAAAATAGAGTGGAGTTTAGAACCCGAGTTTGGACCTTTAAATATTCGACCATTAGGGATTGAAGTTGCAAATAATTCTCTATATTTCTCATCCGGAAATAAACTATATGTTAGAAATGATGGTGAAATTGCAAGCTATTCAATAATTCATGATTTTAGTGATTTAAGTTCAACTATTAATTCGGCTGTTGGGGGGATCAGAGGTTTAACAGTCATAAATAACGAAGATGAGAATAATGATTCAATGCTTTTGATGTGGTGTCCAGATGGACAATCAAAAGGTACAATATATCGTTTAGAACCCAACTTAAATGGAGGTTTTAACAGGTTTTATGAAATAAAACTTTCATTACTTGTAGAAGAATATTTACCGAGTACTTCGGTTAATTATTTACTAGGTGCATATAATAAGTTTCTAAAAGTATTCAATCCACTAGAAAATGAATATATTCACATTGTTGGCTTTGAATCTGCAATTCAAGGTGGAGATTATCCTTCGTGGAATGGCTATTATAGCGGAGCATTATTTGCTACAAGAAATAATGATGCTGAATACTCAATAGAACAGGTTAATGGATTCATAGCCTTCGATGATACCCCATTAGTTGCTACTAGATGTTATGTTCAGTCACCATTTCCTGGTGAAAATGCTATTTATTTTGGAGGTTTTGATCCCAATGGTTTTTTGTCAACGAATAAAGCCTGGATTTATAAAAAAGTAATTTCATTAAGTGGAGATATAAATAATGATGGCTTTGTTAATATTTTAGATGTTTTACAATTAGTAAATTTAGTCTTGGTCAATGAATATGATTCAAGTGCGGACTTCGATGGAGATACCTTTATTAATATTTTTGATATATTAAAGTTATCAGATATAATCTAATCTTAAATTATTTTCTCTATAAACCAAATATCAAAAGATTCGTACTATCTGTAAACTAAAGATGAAACTATTTAATTTTACTTTTAGTATAATTATAAAAAAATATGAAATCACTTCAAAAAAATAAAGTTGAAAAGACAAAAATCTATATTTTATGTTATTAATAATTATAACTTATCAAGTAAGTTGATCTCTAAACCACAGTTCTACTTTATTTTATTATTTAGTATCTTTTTATTGATACCAGGATGTGTCACAAAAACATTATTTAATTTATATGATTTACCTAAACCAAATGGAACTTACAATATTGGAACAATTCAATTTGATTGGATAAATCCAAATTATCAAAACTTATTCAGTGAAAACATTTATGATAAAAGACGTATCATGGTTCAATTTTGGTTTCCTGGTACTTCTGATGAGAGTTTAGAACCTTCTTTATACGCAGATAATTCGATAGTTATTGAAGCTCTTAGCAATGAATATAAAATACCACCAAATCTTTTGAAAAAAGCTAAAAACATAAAAACTAACTCCTACCATAATTTAAAGCCAATAATGCTTGAAGGAATTTTCCCTTTAATCATATTTTCTCATGGTAAAGGTGGATATAAAAGTCAAAATACGGTTCAATTTGAAGAATTAGCTAGTAATGGATATATTGTTGTTTCTGTTGATCATTCATACGATGCAATGATAACTGTTTTCTCTGACGGAAGTATAGCTCCTTATGTATCTGATAACCCTAAAAAAGTAGGTAGTCAAATAGAAGCAGATAAAATCACCAATAAAAAATTATTATCAAGAGTTTCTGATATCCGGTACGTATTGGATAAAATTTGTAATGAACCAAATTATCACCCTCTGTTTAATTTAATAGACACCTCAAAAGTAGGAATGTTTGGACATTCATTTGGTGTAACTACAACAGTATTATCCGCCCAAACAGATAATCGTATTAAAGTTATAGCTGGACTTGATGGTTGGTTTGAACCTTTGTCTATAGAACAACTAAATAGGGGTTTAAAGATTCCTTTTATGCATTTAGGTCGAGAAAAATGGCGTTTTAATCCAACTAATTATGAAAATATGGAACAATTGTCTAGTTCTTCACCTACATCAATAATTCATTATCCTATAAAGCGTTTACAGCATTTCGACTTCATGGATGGGACTCAATTAGCATCTACTTCTATTAAAATAGCTATTCCTCATTTAAGTTCTTATAATAAGTATAAAGTCAAAAATCTATTAAATGAAATGTTACTAACATATTTTAATTATGAACTAAAGAGTAAATTTTCCGATACAACAGATAAAATAGCAAAACGATTTAAATTAATTACTGATTAGTCTAGATATAAACCTAAGATCCTATGGGTAGAAATAAATAAATTCTTTATATCTTTTTAAGATAAAATGAGTAACGCTTTTATCTCCCCAAAATATTATTATTTAATATACCAGATATCTTGTGGTTTGAGTCTTTTAATGGATCTGAAGAAGAATCAATAGTTAAAATTAAAAAAGATTTATCAACACCATTATTTTCTCGATTAAATAGAGATTTTTTGTTAAAGCAATTGAAGTTTCTTTAAGTTTTTTAATAGATAAAAAGCATATCTCCGAAACCCTATATCATTGAAATGAACAGTATCTACGGTACTTTCATTATCTATTCCAATTCCATTAGGTTCATCAATCAGGTAAACCTGAGGAATGTTTAACTTCTTGATTTTTTTATATTGAATTCTTAATTGTTTATTTTTATGTGTTAAGTTTTTTTTTATTTCAAGGTCTAAGTCTTCATTCTTAGATATTGGTTCAATAACAAAAACAATCGGGGTCATCTTTCTTTTCTGTCTTATTACTTTAACCAGTGGTATCAATCTATCTTTAAGTAGGATTTCATCTACATTTTGCATGCATTCAATAATATATAATTTTGCATTTATCTGAGATATGATTTCACCAATACTTTTCTCCAAATGGCCATTGCCACTAAAACCAAAATTCATACATTCTAGACTTGTTGCTCTTGAAATAATATTTGTATGGATAGATCCAGGACGAGAAGCACAACCACCTTGGGTTATACTCGTACCATAAAAAACTAAAGGTTTAGTCTCTTGTTTATTGTTTAAATCTTCTAAAATACTTCCATCTTGAAGTTTAATATCTAATTTTTCTATCCCATCATAAAGAGGTAAATATAATTTATATTCTCTTTTATGGAATTCTATATTTTGAATAATTCTACAAAAATTCTTCTTACCTTCCGGTATTCCTGTTCCTACATATATCCATTCATTATTAGACTTTGTGTATAAGTCTAAACCTTTGATACCTGTATTGGGCATATGATTCATAGTGAAATTATTAATTACTTCCCATTCAAATTCTATGAATGATGAATCTGTTAAAAATTCAATACTTATTCCTGAATTATTTTTGGACAAGTTCCAAACTTCTTTTCGTACTTTATCTTTAAATATGAAAGGAAGTCTATCAAAAGAGTTTTCCCTTTTAGATTCATAAAAAGCTAATCCAATTGCTTTATAATTAAGTAATGAATGTATTTGCATAAAAATTAAATAATTTTAAAAAATAAAGTTTTTCATCAACTTAATTATGGGAATATTTTTTTTCATAATCTGAAACCAGAATTTATAACTATTTTAATTTAAGTGAACCTCATCCCTCTAAAATAATACCACTTTTTTCTATATGTAAATAAAACAATATGTATATTCATATAACTTAAAAAACCATACCCTCTCCATCCTTTAAACTCAAAATATGAAAAAAACACCCTTTATTACTATTTTTTAGAGATTTAAATATGACTAAAATATTATCATTACTACTATTTATTGGGTTAGTTGAAGGACGAACAGAATCATATTTAGAGCCAATTGTTAAATTTTATAAAAATGGAAATAAAAAGTTAAAGGGTTTTACTAAAAATGGTAAAAGAGAAGGAAAATGGTACTATTATTGGGATGATGGTCTTATGTATAAAGAAATGCACACATATAAAGATGGAATTCTTGATGGTGAATATAGAGAATGGGCCGTTAATGGAGGAATAACATTTAAGGGTTTTGTAAAGGATAATACTAAAATTTCAACAGAACAAAAAAAACTAATATATACAAATAAAAGACGTTACTCAAAATCAACTAAAGCCAATCCATGGAAAAATGATGTAAATCTTGTAATAGATGGAGACATAAAAAAGCCTATATTTATTATATTCGCAGTTTTAGTTGGAATAAATACAATAAATCAAATAACTCATTAAATCAGATAATTTGATTGAAAGACATAGCAACTTAAAACTCTAGTTAAGGAGCGGTAATTAAACTGAGTTATCTCAAATAAAACTTTATCAATTTTCAACCTATTACTCATTTTTTTCATAGCCTCTAACAAAATTTAGGATAATTATTTGTAATTTGAAATATGAGAGGGAAAATAAAATTAGATTTTCAAGTAAATCAAAATATTTATTATAGGGCCGGAATCTTTTTTATCCTTTTTTCTCTAATTATAAACTTATTAACAAGGTTCCAGATAATTCCATTTGCTTTAAATGAATTAAGGATATTTTCAATTTCTGTTGGTATACCATTCTATTTTTATGGGATTTATGCTCATTATAAGAGTAAAGGAGATTACTCTTTTTTAAAACAAACGTTTGTCGGATTATTAATAGGCTCTATAATCTTATTTTCAGTTTATTTAACAAAATAAAACCCTCTTTTCATGGAGAAGCCATAGAGTTTTGCTTTATATTATGTTTCCCCGATGTTTTGGGAGTATTTTTTTTAAAAGGTATCTATATCATTTTTGAATCTTTATAAATTGAACTAGGCTTATATTTTAGATTTATTCCTTCTAAACCTTCTACTCTATAAAATAAACATTGAGAGAGTTTATACTCGAGATGCTAAATAAGAGTCGCATACATTTTATTTTTTTGTAGATTTATCCATGAATTTTATAATCAAATATCGTTTTTTCTTTTTAATAGCTTCTATCTTTCCATTACATATTTTTGACTTTAGTGATATAGCCACAATTGTATTCTTCATTTCAATACTTGATTTTTCGAACGTAATGAATCAATTGAAAAAAATAAATAGAAAAAAGTAGAAAACTAGATTCGATCTAGAGTATAAGTCTTTGGATAGTTTAAAGTATAAAAAGATTCCATTTAAAAAAGTAAAAATCCATCTCGATTCTATTTAAAAGTCACTCCTTTCGATACTGTTACTAACACCTTTTCCGGAAGAGGCTTTAATTCTGCCTGGAGGAATTTTTATTTTCCAAAATAGAACATAATTATAAAATAAAGGAGAAATAATATGAGTATAAAAGAACCACCATTAGAAGATTCAGATATAGATTGGTATGTAAATGAAGGATTACAAGATATGAATGAACAATATGGTAGTTATATGGATGAGAAAGGATTGTTGGAATATGTTATGAACTTAATTGAAGAAAAATTCAATTTAGATAAGAGTCTTGAAAGCCTTGAGGAAATTCAAGTAAGAGTTAGTAAAAAATGTATTGAAAGAATAGATGAAGGTTGATCGTTTTTTTGCCTTAAATGATAAGGTTAAACTGAATAAAAAATAATTGAAATAAAAAGGTTTTTCTGATTAAACAATTATTTGTTGATTATTGTAAAATAATAACTAAAAAAACTTGAACTTATTTTATTTATCATAGATTGCTTAAAATTTATTTTTTATTAGTCAAATAAAATGATGATACTATTTATTTTTAGATTTATAATTGCAAATATAATTAACCTCTTGTTTACCAGATTGAATAAAACCACGGATATTATCTATGCACAAGTAATATTTGAGTGTTAATCGAGTTTTATCAGTAAAATAAGTTAAAATAAATTAAAAGGTCCCTTATAATGAGAATTAAAATCCAAGTTATTTCTATTTTTTTTATGATAATTTTTTCATCCTCATGCGGAGTTACTAATAAAAATAAAATAAAATCTCCAGATAATTCTATAATCGCAGATATCGAACTAGAAAATGGAATATTGTCATATACATTATTTAAAAACAAAAAAGTTATTATTGATAAATCAGTATTAGGATTAAAAACTGATAAATTTGACTTTTTTGATAACCTAGTCATAACGGATGCAAGTTTTAGTAAATCAAATAGTGAGTGGGAACAGGTTTGGGGTGAACAAAAAATCATTGAAGATAATTATAGCCAGTTAATTCTTACATTAAAATCATCCATTAATTCTTTTCAAATGTTAGTCCATTTCAGATTATATAATGATGGCCTTGGTTTTAGATATGAAATAGAGAGTCAATCCGGATTAGATAGTTTTAATATTTTAGATGAATTAACAGAGTTCAATTTTTCAGAAGATTCGCCTTCATGGTGGATACCGGCTTATGCATATAGAAGGTATGAGTTTTTATATGCTAACACCCTTATAAGTGAAATAAACAGAGATAACTATTCAGAATTAGTTGAAGATTTAACTGGCGATCGTTTAGGACCAGAAGCTGTTCAAACTCCATTTACGACTCAACGAAAAGATGGCTTAACCATTGCAGTTCATGAAGCTAATCTTACTAATTATTCGAGTATGACTCTAAAAGCAAATGGAACAAAATACATGGAATGTGATCTTATTCCTTGGTCTGATGGTATTAAAGTTCGGACCCAAGCTCCTTTTATTTCTCCTTGGAGAACAATTTTAATTGGTGAAAATCCGGCTGATCTTGCGATGTCAACAATGACTTTAAATTTAAATGAACCAAATAAATTAGAAGATACAAGCTGGATTAAACCTGGGAAATATATTGGTTTATGGTGGGAAATGATTGGGACAAACCAATCATCATGGGGATCAGGTATTCATCATGGTGCAAAGACTGATAGAGTCAAAGAATATATTGACTTTGGATCTAAATATGGGTTTGATGGTGTTTTAGTTGAAGGATGGAATTTGGGTTGGGATGAAGATTGGTGTTGTACTGGTGAGGGTGAGAAATTTGAATTTTATAAACCTCATCCTGAATTTAATAATAAAGAAATAGCAAAATATGCTGCTGAGAAAGGAATAAGAATCATTGGGCATCATGAAACAGGTACCCAAATATCTAATTATGAAAGACAATTGGACAGTGCCTTTTCCTATTGCCAAGAGAATGGTATTCGAGTTGTCAAAACAGGATATGTAAATGATGGTAGTCAAAATATAAAAAGAATTGGAGAGGATGGGATATTATATAAAGAATGGCACCATGGTCAATATATGGTTGAACACTTTAGAAAGGTTTTAGAAACTGCGGCAAAATATGAAGTTTCCATAGTTGTACATGAACCAATAAAAGACACAGGTTTACGTCGAACATTTCCAAATATGATTTCAAGAGAAGGTGCTCGTGGACAAGAATTCAATGGGTTTATGTCAATAGAAGGTAATAATAAACCTAATCATACTACTATTCTACCATTTACTCGTTTACTGAGTAGTCCAATGGACTATACTCCAGGTATTTTTAATTTAAAAGAATATCGATATAATAGTCAGAGTGATAGAACCATAAATAAAAATCACCAAATACCAAGTACTATAGCAAAAGAGCTGGCTCTTTATGTAGTGATCTACGCCCCCGTACAAATGGCCGCTGACTTGCCCAAGCATTATGAAGGGCACCCAGCATTTCAATTCATTTTGGATGTGCCAACAAATTGGGAAAAAACAATTGTCTTAAATGGAGAGATAGGTCAATATGTTACGACTGTTAGAAAAGACATTAATAGTGAAGATTGGTACCTTGGTAGTATTACAAATGAAAAATATAGAGAATTAGAAATAGAGCTCTCTTTTCTTGAAAAAGATCTCGAATATACTGCAACTGTCTATAAAGACCCAAAAGATGGTGGATGGAAAAAAAAACCTGAGAAAATTGATATAGCAGAGATTTCTTTTAAAAAAGATGATACATACCGTATTATTCTTCCCGAGGGTGGAGGACAAGCAATTCGTTTTACAGTTAAATGAATAAATTTATCGCAATCTTTAGCTTCTCTCTTCTTCTTAATCAATTATATGGATTAGATATTACATTTAGGTATGTTGAGAAAACTGAGGATAATTTTGTAAGAGTATTTGTTCCCGGTACTATGCCGAATGGAACAGTTGATGATTGGGGGCCAAATAATAATGGATTAATTAGCCCTGGAGAAGAATCTGAAATGACTTACAATACATCTACTGATTGTTATGAAAAAAGCTACTCTTTAAATATAAATACTGAGCATTTTTATAAGTTACATTTCCATCATAATGATTCAGGATCTAATAATAGTTGGATTTCTGACCCTTTCAACACCGAAGTCACAAATGATCAATGGGCAAACTCAATACTCAATGTAACAGATCCTTTATTTTTTCAACCGGTAAGGCATTCAAATAATGAGGGATTAGTGGACGGTTTCAGTATTGGATTATTCACTTCAGGTATTATTGATGATATAAAATACTATACTGGTAATGATACCTTAAATGGAATGGATTACCTTGATTCAAATGGAGTGTTTTACATTAATTTTTCTATTCCGATAACAATTTATGATCCAATATTTGTCCAAGTGACTATTGATGGCCAAATTTATATTGTATATGATGTAGATGAGATTGTAGTTGAGCAAGAGCTTTTACCTGATGGCGTAAATATTGGACCAACATGGTTAAATGAGACCATGTATGTTTCTATCTATGCTCCAGGTCAGCCATTTATGAGAATTAATGTGGGTGAGCCTGGATTCAACAGTGATCTTTCAAATACAATCTTAATGAAAAAAGATCCATCTTTGGAGGATATCTGGTGGATTGAATTAGACCTTCCTTTAGGAACCTATGAATATGAATATATCTTACCTAATGGAAATAGCATAATAGATCCTTTATCACGAAGAATTTCAAATAATAAGACACGCATTGACATTGGTCCTGGTGGAATTTCAACGGCAGATGATTTCCAATGGGAAGCTAATGATTATATTCGTCCTGAAATGGATACTTTAGTTATATATGAACTTCAAATTGATGACTTTGCATCAATTGGAAATGGGCAGGGAAAGTTTGATAACGTTATTCAAAAACTTGATCATTTAAAAGAAATTGGTATAAATGCAATTGAGATTTTACCGGTATTTGACTTTCCAGGAACTCATTCCTGGGGTTATGATCCTATTTTACTTTCTGCGGTAGAATCAAATTATGGTACACCAGAAGATTTTAAAAGGCTTGTCGATGAGGCTCACAAGAAAGGAATTGCGATAATTCTAGATATAGTCTGGAACCATATTAGATCTGCAAGTCCTATATGGGAAGTTCAGCCTGACTATAACCTTAATCCATATATTAAAATTCATACTCAACTCAATCCAAATGAAGCAGAAGGATCATGGGGAATGTTAGATCTAGATCATTTTAATGAAAAGACAATAGAATATATTAATAAAGTAAATAAGATTTGGGTTGAAGAGTATAAAATTGATGGGTTTAGATTTGATGCTATGTATATGATTGGCTGGGATATGCAGCAGCAGCAGTATGGAATACCTGCATGGTCAAATGCTTTAAGCCAATCACATCCAACTATTTATCAGATCGCAGAACACCTTCCATCCAATCCTTGGTTAATAGATAACACTAATTTATCTTCTGGGTGGCATGATAGTTTTCATGATGTCTTACTAAGAGATGCTCACGGACAATACAACTCAACACTAACATATATGCGTCAGGTGATTGGTCTTCATGAGTATTCTAATTCAGAGAATAGCTATTCTAGCCTAACGAATGCTGTCAAATACATGATTAGCCATGACGAGCAATCAATTATTCAGGAAATGACTGTATTTAATAATTATTCTTTAGAAGAGGCACAAAAAAGAGATCAATTCTATGCTTCAATATTATTTACTTCAAGAGGAATCCCAATGCTATTTCAGGGACAGGAATTTGGGCTTCAAACGGGATGGACTGATTCAAATAACAATAATGATTATGAAGAGAAGCTTCAATACAGACCTATGGATTGGTCAGTCTTAGAATCTGAATCAGGACAAGAGCACATGGCTCATTATTCAAAACTTGCAAAGCTTAGAAAAAAAAACCCAGCTTTTTCAAAAGGAATTTTTTATGATTTATGGCGTTATGAAAATGATAAAGTTTTGGTCTATGGATATAAGGATGAATCTGATGAAAATAATAATGACCAAGTTGTTATAGTCGCTAATTTTTCAACTTCAGAAAAACTTA
>Ga0308013_10001076_pt1 | contig 13671 bp, 11 predicted proteins | sample Neamet181_FD_203131 | JGI IMG/M metagenome (GOLD analysis project Ga0308013, IMG submission 203131) | Marine microbial communities from water near the shore, Antarctic Ocean - #181 | ecosystem: Environmental > Aquatic > Marine > Unclassified | place: Southern Ocean | collected 2014-07-25
TTAAGACAAAAAGAATCTACTAGTACTGCAAAAATTCCACTAAAATTTTTGGCTTATGGTTTTGGGGAAGTAGAACCTTTTATTTTTAAAAAACAGTCAGGTTTTTTAAAAAAAATAAATGACTGGGGATTTAAAACAAATCCTCATAATTTCTTGGCTAGAAACCTTAAAGAGATAAAGAATCAATATAACAAAATTGAAAAAACTAGATCAGATCTAGATTATGATATTGACGGTCTCGTTATAAAAATTGATGATCTACTTTTACAAGCAAGACTAGGTAATACATCAAATTCTCCACGATGGGCAATTGCTTATAAATTTTCATCAGTTAAAGCTACAACGAAAATTAATGATATTGTTATTCAGGTAGGCAGAACAGGAGCATTAACTCCTGTTGCTAAAGTTGAGCCAGTAACAGTAGGAGGAGTAGTTGTTTCTAACGCCACACTACATAATGAAGAAGAAATTATTAGAAAGGATATTAGAATAGGAGACTTTGTCACCATCCAAAGAGCTGGTGATGTTATTCCTCAAGTCGTATCCATAGATTTAAGTAAAAGAGAGAAAGATTCTAAAAAATTTATTTTTCCAACTAAATGTCTTTGTGGTTCTGATACCATAAAAGAAATAAATGTTAATACAAAGAAAATAGATGCAGTAAGAAGATGCCTAGATAGAGAATATAAGTGTCAATTCATTGCAAAAGAAAAATTAAAACATTTTGTGTCTAAGGATGCATTTAATATTGAAGGATTAGGAAAAAAAGTTATAGATCAATTTTGGGAATTAGAATTAGTAAAAAAACCTTCAGATATTTTTAGATTAAATTATAAAAAAATAGAGAATTTAGAAGGGTGGGGCGAACTATCAGTTGAGAACTTAAAAAATGCAATAAACAAGTCCTCAAAAATTTTACTTGATAAATTTATTTATTCTCTTGGCATAAGACACATAGGACAAGAAAATGCAAAACTTTTAGGTAATTTTTTTAAAAGTATTACAAAATTAATTGAACTTTTTGATTCTACTAAGCAAGAAAGCTTACTAAAAAATATTGTTGAGTTAGATGGAATTGGATCTGCTCAATTAAACTCTCTAAAAGAATTCTTTTCAAATAAAATAAATAATGAGATTGTATCTTCTTTAATTAAGCATTTAAAAATAGAAAATTCTAAAATATTAAATAAAGATGGTAAGCTAAGTGGAAAGACAGTCATGTTTACCGGAGGGTTTGAAAAAATAAGCCGGTCAGAAGCAAAATCATTAGTTGAAGAGAATGGCGGCAAGGTACTTGGAAACATTTCAAGTAAATTGAATATTTTAGTCACGGGTAACAGTAAACCAATCAAATCAAAAATAGAAAAAGCTAAAAAATTAGGTGTAAAAATTATATCTGAAGTAGATTGGTATAAGGTATTAAATATTTGAACAGGCGTGTTTAAGTTGAGTTAGCTCTAATTTATTCATAAATATTTTTAAATTAGCAAACACCCTTTGATGATATTTATTTAACCAATTTTTTTCAAAAGAAGTTAAGAGTTTTTTTTCTATTAATGTTTTATCTATAGGAACTAAGGTTAAATCTTTGAATTTTAATTTATCTTTATTTTTTTTTACATAAACTAAATTTTCGATACGAATACCGAAGTGATTTTCTTTGTAATATCCTGGTTCATTAGAAGTGATCATGCCTTCTTTAAACTTAACTTTATTTCCTCTAGAAATAGCTTGTGGTCCCTCATGAACATTTAAAAAATATCCAACGCCATGGCCGGTCCCGTGTGGGTAATCTAAATTTATATCTTTTAAAAATTTTCTTGCAGAACGATCTATCACATCGCCGTTAGAATTTTTATTAAGCTTGAATGAAGCGACAGCAATATGCCCTTTTAAAACTCTAGTAAAAATATCTTTAATTTTATAATTTTGAACATCAAGAGATAAAGTTCTTGTCACATCTGTTGTGCCGTATAAATACTGTCCACCAGAATCTACCAAATACACATCTCCTTTCCTTAATAAACGATTACTTTTCTTATCAGCTTTATAATGAATTATTGCACTATTAGGGCCCGAGCCAGAAATGGTCGGAAAGCTTAAATTATGAAATGTTTTATTTTTTTTTCTAAATCTTAAAAGTTTTTCTTGAGCTGAAATTTCATTAATTTTTATTTTTCTAAAATTATCTTTTAACCAAAATATAAACTTAGTTAATGCCGCACCGTCATAAATATGGGATTTGATAGAATTATTAATTTCAGTTTTATTTTTTATAGATTTTAAATAATAAATCGGATCTTGTGTTTTTATTATTAAATTATTTTTTTCGATAACTGATTTATAAAAAATTGAACAAGTTAAAACATCTATTAAAATTTTTTTACTAGATAAATTTAAAAAAAAATTTGGAAGCAAGTTAAAATCGTAAATTTTAACAGATTTATTTATTTTATTTTTAAAAGATTTATTAATTTTTTTTAAATTACAAAATAACAATACTTCTCCGTTTTCATCAACTACAGCATGTGAGTTAGGTAATGGAGAATAACTAGTATCTTTACCCCTTATATTTAACAACCAAGCAATATTTTCAGATGCTGTAGTGAATAAATAATTAGCTTTATTTAATTTTATTAGTTTTACTAATTTAGCTAATTTCTGCTCAACTTTTAAACCAGCATCTTTATCTTTAATAAAATAAAAAGGTTTTATATTTAAGTTTTTTTCTCTCTTCCACAATAAATCAATTAAATTCTTATTAATTGGCCTTAGTTTTATGAAAGGATTTTTAAAAAGTCCATTTAATGAATTTTCAGTATGAAGTTTTGGATCAAATCCTAATTTTAAATTTTTTTGCTTAAAAATATTATAAGGATATTTCTTAGGTATAGTGCAAATTTTAAATTGGTCACCACATTGTATGCCTGCCTGGATTGTATATCTACCATCGACAAACATGTAGTTTTTATTCTTAAGAATAACAGCAAATCCAGCAGACCCTGTAAAATTAGAAATATATTTTAAATTATCTTCTGGAGTAAGTACGTATTCACCAAAAAAGTTATTATTTTTTGGCACTATGTACCCATCTAAATCGAAGGTTTTAAAAAGTTTTCTTAATTTTTTTATTTTTTCCATTTTAGCATTTTATTTTTTTTAAATCTTTCCCAGCCTGGGCTTTTATACTCGCCATCAAAATCTATACCTATATCTTGATTAAAATCAAAATCACCCTTAAATTCTGACGCAGACTCAATCTCATTTTTTTCTATATTTTCATCTGGAATTTCGTTTATGAATCTCGAAGGTAAGGCATCCATCCATTCTCCGTGGTACGATCTTTTCATAGCAAAAGATAAATAGGCTTCTTTTTTAGCTCTAGTTATCCCCACATATGCGAGTCTTCTTTCCTCCTCCAAAGCCAAATCACCTTTTTCCTCTAGTGATTTTTGATGAGGAAACAAACCCTCTTCCCATCCGGGTAAAAAAACGACATCAAATTCCAATCCTTTAGCAGCGTGCATAGTCATTAAATTAATCTTTTCTCCCTCCCACACCTTATCAATAGATGTAGCAAGAGCAACGTGCTCTAAAAAAGATTGTAAATTATCATATTCGTGCATGGCCCTAAGAAGTTCTTTTATATTATCTAGCTTATTTTCATTTTCTAAATCTTTTTTATTCTTAAGCATTTCAGAATAACCTGATTCATCTAATATAATTTTCAAAAGGTCGTAATGCTTATTAGTTTTCGCATCTACTCTCCATTTATCAATCATTCTAGTTAACTGTAATAAACTTGTTTTGATCTTAGGTTTTAAACTATCATTTTCTATTTTTTTTTTTATAGCGTCTTCAAGACACAGTTTGTTTTGACTGCCAAAAAGATATAATTGACTAAGTGTGCTTTCACCTACACCTCTTTTAGGGTTTTCGATTACTCTTTCTAAAGCTAAATCATCATATTTTTGATTTATAATCCTTAAATATGCCACAGCATCTTTTATTTCAGCTCTTTCGTAAAACCTAGTTCCACCTAAAACTCTGTAACCTAAGCCTACTTTAAGAAATCTTTCTTCAAATTCTCTTGTCTGATAAATAGCTCTTACTAAAATAGCGACGTTATTAAGTGAATATTTCTTTTTTAATTTATTTTCTGCAATATCACTAACATTTTCCGCTTCCTCACGACCTGTTTGATAGCAATTAATTTTTACTTTCTCACCCTGTTGAGCAGAGGACCAAAGTTTTTTTTCAACTCTACCTTTGTTGTGTGAAATTAAAGTCGACGCAGTTTCTAAGATATTTTTTGTAGATCTATAATTTTGTTCTAATTTAAAAACTTTACAGTTTTTATAGATATGATCGAATGTTAAAAAGTTTTTTATTTCCGCACCTCTCCAGCTGTAGATAGATTGATCGTCATCTCCAACACAACAAATATTCTGTTGTTCATTAACCAAAAGATTTAACCATTTATTTTGAATAAAATTAGTATCTTGAAATTCATCTACTAATATATATTTAAAATTATTATTATAAATTTTTTTTATATCCGGGTGATTTTCAAATAATTTTACACAATATAAAATAAGATCACCAAAATCACAGGCATTTAGTTCTCTAATTTTATTTTGGTAAATTTTATAAACTTTAAAAATAGATTTTTCTAATCCAGTAAATTCATCGTCTTTAATATTTTCAGGGTGTAAGCCTTTATTTTTCCATTTGTCTATAAAAGATAAGATAAACCGAGGTGTAATTTTTTTGGCATCTATGTCCTCTGCTTTACAAATATTTCTAACTATTTTTTTTTGATCATCGGTATCTAAAATGGTAAAATTTCCTTTTAAGCCAATTGCTTCTGCGTGCCTTCTTAAAAATTTAACACTGATAGAATGAAATGTACCAAGCCAAGGAACTGCAGTTGACTTCTCACTGACGTAATTAAGCACTCTATTTTGCATTTCTTTTGCTGCTTTATTAGTAAAAGTCACACACAAAATTTGATTCGCCCATGCTTTCTTCGAATTAATAATATGTGCTAGTCTTGTTGTTAAAACTCTTGTTTTACCTGAGCCTGCGCCTGCTACTATTAAATTAGGTCCCTCTGTGCTTAACACCGCTTCTTTTTGTTCCTTGTTTAAATCTTCTATTAATTTATTTATAGAATCCATAATTATATCAAGCAACTATATACTACTTATTTAAACATTATAAATGATAAAAAATTTAAACTTAATTTTTAAAAAAAAAACCGTTTATAAAATTATTTTTAATTTTCTTGTATTTTTTATTATTATTGTTTTTACTTATTTTTCAATACCATATTTTTTCAACCACTCTCCTCAACTTATAGAAGAAAATTTTAAAACAAATAATGATATTAATATTAAAAATATTTCAAAAATTAATTACAAGGCATTTCCAACCCCAAGAATTGAGGTGTACGGAAGTAACTTATATCTCAAAGAAAATATTTTAGAAATAGATGGGAGTGAAATAGTAATAATCCTTAATCCAAGCAAGATTTTAAATAATAAAAAACTTTATTATAGCAAAATATTAATAAAAGGTGGGTCAACTAAAATCAAAACTAATAATATAAATAAGTTATCAAATTATTTTAAAAAAAAAAAATTAAAAATTTTTTTAATAAAAAATAATCTTTTTTTTATAAGAAACAAAAAGTCTTTATTTGAGATCAATAACAGTATAGTAGAAATAAGGCCTTCTAATAATCAAAAACAATTAAGAGTAAATGGAATTTTCTTAAATCATAAAATCACTTTTTTATTGAAAAGCCAATTAGAAAACGGAAATAATATAATAATAAAAATTCCAGAACTTGATATACTGAGTAGAATTTTCCTAACAAATAAAGACAACCTTAGTTTTTTCAATGGATTTGTAAACCTTGAAGTTTTGAATAATTTTTTTAAATTTAATTTTACAAAAGAAAAAAATATAAAAATAAATGAAGGTTTTGTTAGAAATAATATAATAAACTCATCATTTGAGGGAGAAGTGACAATAAATCCAAATTTTCTTCTCAATCTAACTTTCGAGCCAACAGTTTTAAATATAAAAAAATTATTACCAATAATTCAAAAAAAATATTTTTCAGATAATGTTGATATAGAATTAATAAAAAAAATTAATGGTTCTTTTATTTTTAAGAGGATGACACAAGGTGTTGTAACTTTTAAAAATGGAGAAATTTTATTTAGTAATTTCCATTCTGGTTCAAATAATTCATTATTTTTTAATGCTAGAATTTCTGAATTCGGAAAAAAAGGAAAAATCTATTTTGATGTGATGAAAACCATTCAACATAGAAAGAGTAGTCCTAAAGAACTCAAAATATCAGGCTTTATACACCCGTCTTCCTCAAAGATATTTTTTGAACAACTATTATTTGATGAAAAAGATTACACTCAAGAAGATGTTAAAATTTTACAGAAAAATTTTAACAATGAAGTAATTCAAAAATCATTAAGTAATATTTTTAATCAATCGAAATTAAATAATTTTTTTAATAATTTTAAAGATTAATCATTTTGGCCTAGTCATAGACATAGGATTCATTATTTTATCGTATTCTTTTTCATTAAGAACTCCCGATTTAATAACCTCATATCTTAAAGTTGTTCCATTTTTATGTGCTTCTTTGGCAATCATTGCCGCTTTATCGTAGCCAATTTTTGGTGAAAGAGCGGTTACAAGCATTAAAGAATTATCTAATAAATATTTAATTCTTTTTTTATCTGCTTTTATTCCCTTAATACAGTAATTCGAAAATGTTTTTGTAGAATCTGCCATAATTTCTATTGATTGCAAAATGTTATGAATGATCAAAGGTTTAAAAACATTTAACTCGAAGTGTCCATGTGAGCCTGCCATTGTGATACCGTTGTGATTACCTATCACTTTCACACAAACCATAGTTACAGCTTCACATTGTGTGGGATTAACTTTTCCGGGCATTATCGAAGACCCCGGTTCATTTGACGGTAAAATTAATTCTCCATAACCAGCTCTCGGTCCAGACCCTAAAAATCTAATGTCGTTTGCAATTTTCATTAAGCACACTGCCGCTGTATTCATTGTTCCTGAAAAATTTACTATAGGATCATGAGTTGCCAAAGCTGCAAATTTATTTGGAGACACTTTAAAAGGTAATTTTGTAATTTTACTGATTTCTTTAACAATCTGTTTGTCAAAGTTTTTTTTCGTATTAAGACCTGTACCCACAGCCGTACCACCTTGTGCTAGAAAATAAATTTCCTCTAAAGCTTTTTCAATTCTTTTAATAGATTCTTTCAATTGAAATTGATAACCAGAAAATTCTTGCCCTAAAGTCAAAGGTGTAGCATCTTGTAAGTGTGTTCTTCCTAGTTTAACAATTTTATTAAATTCTTTAACTTTTTTTCCTAATTCTTTTTCTAATAATTTAAGTGATGGTAGTAACTTTTGTTTAGTTTTAATAACCACCGCAATGTGCATGGCAGAAGGAAACACATCGTTTGTAGATTGTGATTTATTAACATGATCATTAGGATGAACAGGTTTTTTACTACCCAATTTCCCACCCATCATTTGAATAGCCCTGTTAGCTATAACTTCATTTACATTCATATTAGTTTGTGTGCCAGAACCAGTTTGCCAAACCTTTAAAGGAAAATGGCTATCAAGTTTGCCCTTGATTACTTCATCAGAAGCTCTAACAATATGTTTGCTAATTTTTTGATCTAAATCTTTGTTTTTTGCATTTATAATTGCTGCTGCTTTTTTAATAATAGCTATTGAATGAATAACCACTGGCCTAACTAAGAAATCTCCAATATTAAAATATTTTTTTGATCTTTCAGTAGACGCACCCCAATACTTATCGCCATCTACTTTAACTTTTCCAACACTGTCAAATTCAATTCTGTATTTCATGAATAGTATATAGTTATAATATAGATTCGTTTAAAACAAATCAAACATGATATGGAGTAGATATGAGTAATTTTCAAAGTGTCAAAAAATTTATGCAAACTTTTGGGCAAGAAGTTAAAGACAAAACCGAATTTCCAAAGGAAAAGATAGTTGAGTTAAGGTACGACCTTATCAAAGAAGAACTTGATGAGTTGAATCAAGCAATCAAAGATAAAGATATAAAAGAAGTAGCCGATGCTCTTACAGATATATTGTATGTAACATATGGTGCTGGCCACGCTTTTGGCATTGACCTTGATAAATGCTTTGAAGAAGTGCAAAGATCTAATATGAGCAAACTCGGGTCTGATGGAAAACCTATTTACAGCGAAAGCGGTAAAGTCATGAAGGGATCAAACTATTTTAAACCTGATTTAAATAAATTTTTAAAATAATTTAACGAGTGCTTTCTGAATGTTCTACTCTAATCGGTATCAATGTTTCAAAACAAGTTTTTTTGAAAGATTTTATTAGCAATTTTGAGGAATTTTTTTATAATTAATCTCTTTTAGCAAAAAAATTTTTATTTATGAGTCTTTTAAAAAATGGTACTAAAAAGATATGATTTACCCCGGTAAAGAACTTGAAATATTTGATGATGCAAAAATATTTCGATATTATACTCACTCTTTGATTAAAAAATATTTACATGGAAGTATATGTGAGGTCGGGGCTGGTTTGGGTAGCTTTACTAGGCAATACGTAAATAAGAAAAATAAAATTTTTTTAAGCGATTTAGACCCTCACAATTTAAAAGTACTTAAGAAAAAATTTTCTAAATATAAAAATATTACAATTGTTAAAGAAAAAATTAAAAAAATTAACTACAAGTTTGACACGATATTATATTTAAATGTCCTTGAACATATTAAGAATGACCGCAAAGAAATAGAGATAGCTTTAGATAAATTAAAGCCCAATGGTCATTTAATTTTTTTAGTGCCCGCTCATCAAAAATTATATACCAAGTTTGATAAAGCAATAGGTCACTTTAGACGTTACAACATAGATTTTTTCAAAAAAAATAAACCCAAGAAATTAACAATAAATAGATTAGTTTATTTAGACTTAGTTGGTTACTTTCTTTATTTTCTAAATAAAACTTTTTTTAAAGAAGAGGTTTACCCAACTTCTGCTAAAGTTATATTGTGGGATAGAATATTTATTCCAATAACAATAGTACTAGATTTTTTCTTTAATTATAAATTTGGAAAAAATGTATTGTGTATTTATAAAAAAAAATAATAATAAAAATTTTTTTTTGAATAATTTCAACAGCTCTTGTCCCGTTTAAAAAAAGTGGTTAAAATTTACTTTCTCACAATTCAAAGCAATCCAAATAACCTTTTCTATTCTTCTCTTTTCTGTCGCTACCGAAGTGTCGGCGCACAGGTTTTTTGATTAAACCTCTAAATATTACTTCCTTAAAAGTTTAGAGTGATTATTTAATTAAATATTTGCAAAGGGCGCTCTGTTATCAGGCGCCCCTATAGCTTTATTTATTAACTTTTAAAAAGTTCCGCAGCCTTATTTAACAACTCTTCAGACTTTGCATGATCTCCAGCTTTGTGAGCTTTCATACCAGCGTCACGTAGTTTTTGAGCTTCTTCAATTTTACTATCCAAATTTTTAGCTATCATTGGACACGAGCCAGCATATGCTGAGCTAGTAAAAAGTATTAACATTGATAAAATTAAGAAATTTTTCATAATTATCCTTTCAGTTGGATTTTAAAATAATACTTTAAATTAATTTAATACAATAATTGATTGTCACAGCGGCATTCTGTTACTCTACACACCAAATTGTGCAACTAGAACCCTTATGCAGCAACAAAATTACGACCTATCTACAAAGCAATTTTTTATGCTAGGATCTTGTAGTTAATAAAAGAGGCTTAAAATATAAAATGGCAAGAAAACTAGTTACAAAACTTTCTAATAGACCTTGTTTTACTTTAACTGAAAAAGATACTTTAAAAACAGCAAGTGAGAAACTTCAAAAACATAATGTTGGTGTTATGCCAATACTAAGCGAACATGACAAAAGTATAGTTGGTATTATTTCCGAACGAGACCTAGCTCGTTATATTTATAGAGATGAATTCAAAAGTGACTTACTAATTACCAAAATAATGAGTAAAAATATAATATCTTGCGACCTAAACACCTCAGTCACAGAACTAATGGAAATAATAACTAATCATAAGATTAGACATATACCTATAATAGAAGAAAAAAAGTTGCTAGGAATCGTGTCTATTGGGGATGTAGTAAACCATATTATCGAACAGTACAAAGATGAAAATAAAAATTTAAGAGATTTTATAAACCAATAATAAAATTATAATCAAAAAAATCAGAACATTTCAGAATTTTTTTAGATACAACATCTTTTTCGATAAAATAGATAGTGTGTGCACTTAGTAGCTAGAAACTTTGACATAAATGACAGCGTTGCTAGTATAAGGATATTCGAAAAGGCATTAAATTAATGAATAAAATTTTAACAAAGTTATTTATAAAAAAACAGAAATTGCAACGAATTGTATCTGAAGTGTACTTGCTATTCTCATGATAATGTAGAAATTTCAAATGTCAAAAGGTATTAAAATATTTTTATTATTATTTATTGTTTTTTTAATTTTTAATAAGAAATTAATAACATATTATTATACATACAAATTATCAAAATGGGTTGAGAGACCAATTACATTCAATGAATTTAATATAAATTACCCAAATTCAATCGAAGTTACCGGAATTAAAATAAAAAATTCAAATAAATTTTATAATAAAAATATTTTTGAGTCAGATAAAATAGTTTTAAATCTTAATTTAAAATCACTTTTATTTTCTGATTTAATTATTATTAATAAACTTGTAATTGAAAATCCTAGATTTTTTCTAGACATAATTCAAAAAAATAAAAAATCTTTAAAAAACGATAAAACTTTATTAACCTACGAAGATAATATTGGTCTAGCTAAAAAAATCAATGAAAACACTCCAGATAAAATTTGGCCCAAAAAAAAAAAAGATATCAATTTTTTGATATTAGAAACTTCAATAACAGGTGGTCGAGCTTTTATAAAAACTTCATTTATCGTTAAACCAGTAGAAATAAAGCTTTCTGATATGAGCTTTAAAAAAACAGGTAATGAAAAAAACTACCAACACTATAAGGAAGTCTTAAAATTTATTCTTTTTGATATAATGGCAAGAACTAATAATTTTGAGATGAAAAAAATATTAAAAAAAATATATAATCTTTAATAAAAAATACTTCGATTCAAATTTCATCTGTAGCGCACCCAATCTAAATTTAAACGTAAGTTTATAATATAAAGTAAGTAAATTAGAAGAATGTGAAGGAGTGTTCTGTTGCTAGGTGCTCTGCCTCAGTCATTTTATAGTAATCCTGTGCATTATTCTTTTGCAATTTTTTATTTCACTGGCTTTGTGTAAAACACTAATATTATCCCAAAGACAAATATCTCCTTTCGACCATTCATATGAAAAAAGAAATTCCTCTTTATTTACATGGTCGATCAGGAAATTCTTTAAATATTCTCTTTCTGTTTCGCTGACATTATTAATTTTTATCAAATGACCTGGTGAGACGTACAAGGTTTTTTTCTTATTCACTGTTTTCACAATAGAATGTTCAGCTTCTAAATTTTTAGCAGATTTAATACCCATCTCTTTTTCTCTTTCAATTCTTGTTACTGCTATTGGACCCGAGGAAGAAAAAATTCCTGTGGCATTTTCGATTTTATCTTTAATTTTATTTGGTAATTTTTCATAAGCATTAAAGCCGGATGAAAAAATTGTATTTCCTTGACCTTTCGGAATATCAACACCCATAAGCATAGTGTACCGAGGTCGACCATCTCCAAGATAGCTCGTGTCCTGATGAAGCCAGCTTGAACCAAAAGTTAAATTTTTATCATCCGGTTTTCTTTCAATTATATTAATATGTGGAAAATTTTCTAATCCCTTCAATCTTGGATAAATAACTAGCTCTCCAATTAATTTTGCAAAATTTTGATACGACAAAGAATCTAAATTTTGTTTTTTAACAAAAATTACACCAAAATCATTTAAAGCATCTTTGATTATAGATACTTTATTTTTGTCTAATTTTTTAAGATTAATATTTTCAATATATGCTCCAACATTATTTTTACCTGGGGTTATTAAAATATTTTTCATCTAATTCAAGGTGCCTGCTAACCTGGTTCTATTATCCTTATATACCAACAAAGAAGATTTAACAAAAGTAAGAAGTTGCAATGAGATTTCTATTCTATTCCTACTCTAAATCTTCTATTAACGTGTAGACAGTATAAAAAAACTTTTAGCAATTGTGTTTATAGGTTTCAACGAATAATATATGTAATTGAAAAAATTGATTGAGTAATATGAAAATTAAAATAGGAAAAAAAATTATTTCTGAAGACAGAATGTATGTGGTTGCAGAAATTTCAGCAAATCATGATGGATCAATAAGCAGAGCAAAAAAATTGATATCTTTTGCCAAAAAAGCAGGAGTAGATGCTGTTAAAATACAAAGCTATTCAGCAGATAGCATAACAATAAACTCTAATAAAAAGGATTTTCAAATAGAACATTTCAAATGGAAAAAGTATAAAAATTTTTACAAGTTATATCAAAAAGGACAGACACCTAATAAATGGATAAAAGAACTTTTTCTTTATGCAAAAAAAATAAAAATAGATATTTTCTCCTCACCGTTTGATGAAAAAGCTGTCGATGAATTAGAAAAATATGGTTGCATAGCTTATAAAATAGCTTCACCTGAAATAAATCATATTCCTTTATTAAAAAAAGTAGCCAAAACACAAAAACCAATAATCATATCCACTGGTGTTGCTAATCTAAAAGACATTAAATTAGCAATTGATATAATAAAAAAAAATGGAAATAAAAAAATAATTCTTTTGAAGTGTGATAGCACTTATCCAGCAAAATTTGAAGACGCAAATTTAAACGCTATACCTTTTTTAAAAAAAAAATTTAATGTTAAAGTTGGTTATTCTGATCACACCGCAGATACTAGTAGTGCACTTTTATCATTTATGTTTGGCTCATGTCTTGTTGAAAGACATTTTGATTTAAAGAATAAAAGAAAAACTTTAGATAGTTTCTTTTCCTCAGATTTTGAAGACCTAAAAAAATTAATAATAAAATTAAGAGAAATTGAAAAATTTAAAAAAGAAAAAAAATATATACTTTCAAAAAGTGCAAAAAAAAATAGAAATTTAATGAGATCAATTTATGTAAATAAAAATGTTAAAAAAAATGATTTAATAACCGAATTAAATATAAAAGTTGTAAGACCAGCGTATGGAGCAGATCCCATTAATTATTTTGATGTAATTGGAAAAAAATTCAATAAAAATTTAGATATAGGAGATAGACTTCATAAAAGTTATGTAAAAAAATGATTAAAAAAACCAAAAAAAATATTATAGATGGAAAAGGGACTAATAGAATTATAAAAATTATTAGGGAAAATTTAAAAAAATAATATTTTAATGAAAAAATAAGGGGCGTTCTGTTACCCGGTGCCCCAGACCGTGCTATTATAATTAACTAAAAGTTAATTATGCAGCAAGTGCGTAACTTTCGTTAGCATTTAAAATTAGCCCGTTACGTCGGA
>Ga0308013_10001083_pt1 | contig 13619 bp, 10 predicted proteins | sample Neamet181_FD_203131 | JGI IMG/M metagenome (GOLD analysis project Ga0308013, IMG submission 203131) | Marine microbial communities from water near the shore, Antarctic Ocean - #181 | ecosystem: Environmental > Aquatic > Marine > Unclassified | place: Southern Ocean | collected 2014-07-25
GTGGTAGAAAACATATGCCAAGCATACGCAAGATGTATAATTGGGGATCAGTTGATAGATATAACCAAGAAGTATCGAGCAGTGCTTACAGTACACGATTCCGTAATATGTTGCGTACCGATAGATGAAGCTAAAGAAGCACAGGCATACATAGAAGCGTGTATGCGTAAGACCCCTGAGTGGGCAGAAGGGCTACCACTAGACTGCGAGTCTGGTATGGCTAAAGCCTACGGAGATTGTGAATGAGTAATGTTATAGATATGAACAAGTACAAGAGTGTTAAGGATGTCGATACCGAGGGGGATTACCTACAGATAACTATTGGTGAGTCCACTGGTAGGGACGTTATTATTCTAGTAGAGCAAGTGGAGGTCGTAGGTACTACTACTCATACAGGTAAATTGGTTCTTGATGTAAACATGTTACACAGGCTTATAGAAGAATTAATCTCAGCAGCGGATATAATTAACGAGGGTGACTTTACATGAGTATAAAACCTTGGTCGTTCTCTAAGATCAAATCATTTGAGCAGTGCCCCAAGAAGTTTCACCACCTCAAGGTGGTCAAGGATTATAAAGAACCTGAGACAGAAGCAATGTACTACGGTACAGCGTTTCACTTAGCGGCAGAAGAATACGTTAAGGATGGTACGCCCCTACCTAACAAGTTTATGTACGGTAAGGCAGTACTAGACTCTCTTATAGATAAGAAGGGAGAGAAGATATGTGAGTTGAAGATGGGACTCACAGAAAACCTAGAACCCTGCGACTTTTTTGCCAGTGATGTATGGTGGAGAGGCATAGCAGATTTGGTTATTCTTGATAGGGAATCTAAGGTAGCATGGGTTATAGACTACAAGACAAGCAAGAACACTAGGTATGCAGATAGGGGTCAGTTGGAGCTTATGGCTCTAGCAGTATTTAAGTACTACCCCGACATAGAAACGGTACGTGGTGGATTAGTGTTTGTAGTGTGTAACGAGTTAGTGAAAGAACAGTATGACTATACAGTAGCACCGAGCCTATGGGCTAAGTGGCTTGCCGATTACAATCGTATGGAGCAAGCCTACATAAAAGATGTGTGGAATGCTAACCAAAGTGGACTATGCAAACGTCACTGCGTAGTAACAGAATGTGTTTACAATGGGAGAAACTAATGCCATATAAAAATAAAGCAGACCGAAAGAAACAAAAGAACCCACCAGTGGGTAGTCCTGCACATAAAGCACGTATGGAAAGACAACGCGCTAGACGAGCTATGGACAGAAACAGCGTAGATGCTAATAATGATGGTAGGGCTGACAAGCGAGAAGGTAAAGATGTTAGCCATAACAAAGCATTGAGTAAGGGTGGTAGTAATAAGGATGGTGTGCGTGTGGAGAGTAAATCTGCTAACCGTAGTAGGAACTATAAGTCTTGATTAGCTACTGCGGCTAGGGATACTAGAACAAAAATTAACATATAAATTATCACTGATGCCTCTGGAGTATTTGTTTGGAGGCGGCATTCTACACAGGTTTAGTAGGGATTGGTAATACTTAATTGGTATGTATGAGACGTTGCCTAGATGCGTCATAAAAGAAAATACGTTGCCCTCCGAGGCGATTCCCCCTGACGTATAAAATTTAGGAAGTCCAAAGTATATAACAAGGCAGACTTGGCCCTATCTGTGGACGAAGCAGGGCTTATTTTTAAAAACGCTAATGCGCTAATCAGTTATTCAGTTATTCAAGTTATTCAGTTATTCAAGTTATTCAGGTTATTCAGGTTATTCAGGTTATTTAATTTTGGGTGTAGAACGTACCTATGGGGACTACCAACCTAACAAGTTAACAGGACAATAAAAACATGCAGATAGTAGACAACAGGGCGTTGTTGTTACGCCTTCGCAACCCTAGTCAAGTGACTACGGTAATACCAAAGAGTAAAGAGTTAGCAGATAACCAAGTGTTAGTTAACTGGGGTATAGAAGAGGCTCATGTACTCCGTAACTTAAATATAAAGGTACCTTCTCCTATAGAAGGTAAGTATGAATGGACTGGGCAGTACGCACCATTCGACCACCAGAAAACTACCTCTGCCTTTTTAACACTTAACCGTAAGTCGTTTTGCTTTAATGAGCAAGGTACAGGTAAGACAGCATCCGCTATATGGGCATCTGATTACCTACTAAACATTGGTAGTATCAACCGCGTGCTAGTCATATGCCCACTATCTATTATGGATTCCGCATGGCGTGATGATTTGTTTAAGTTCGCTATGCACAGGACAGTTGATGTAGCCTACGGTGCGGCAGAGAAACGTAAGAAAATTATTAACAACGGTGCTGACTACGTAGTAATAAATTACGATGGGCTAGCTATCGTCGAAGACACAATCGCTAATGGAGGCTTTGATCTAATAATCATAGATGAAGCTACTCATTATAAGAATCCTCAGACTGCTAGATGGAAGACTCTAAACAGGTTAATCAAACCTAACACTTGGTTATGGATGATGACAGGTACCCCTGCGGCACAAAGCCCTTTGGATGCGTACGGTTTAGCCAAGTTAATAAACCCCAATAGCGTACCTAAGTTCTTTGGTTCTTTCCGCGACCAAGTAATGCGTAAGGTAACTAACTTTAAATGGGTGGCTCAAGAGACAGCTACAGAGACAGTGTATAACGCGTTACAACCTGCTATCCGATTTACTAAAGAAGAGTGCCTTGATTTACCACCAATGATATATGTTAAGAGAGAGGTTGAGTTAACACGTCAACAGAAGAAGTATTACAAAGAGTTAAAAGACAGGATGGTAATGCAGGCATCAGGTGAGCAGATAACCGCTGTCAATGCGGCAGTGAGCATGAACAAACTGCTACAAATATCCGCAGGGGCAGTCTACACAGACGATGGAGGAGCACTAGAGTTTGATATAAGACACCGCTATAAAGTGTTAAGAGAAGTCATAGATGAGTCTAGTAAGAAAGTATTAGTGTTTGTTCCCTTTAAGCATGTAATAGACATACTTACTAATAAGCTACGAGAGGATAATATACCTACGGAAATAATACGTGGGGATGTAAGCGCCCCTAACCGAACTAGGATATTTAAACAATTCCAAGAGCAAGATGATCCAAGGGTACTAGTTATTCAACCTCAGTCTGCGGCTCACGGTGTTACGTTAACAGCGGCAAACACTGTAGTATGGTGGGGGCCGACAAGCTCACTAGAAACTTATCTACAAGCTAACGCTCGTGTGCATAGGTCAGGACAAGATCATAAATGTACAGTTGTTCAGCTACAAGGATCTAGCGTAGAGAAACGTGTTTACACACTGTTAGATAGTAGAATAGACGTACACACAAAAATGATTGACCTTTACAAAGAAATACTTGACTAGCGTACAAATAGTCACTAAAGTGTACATCTCGTCAACGATTGGAGGAAGTATGAGTAGCAATGTAACCCCTGAGAAACTGACCGAGACTTACTTGAAGATAAAGGTAAAGAGAGCTGAACTGTCAGCAGAGTTCAAAGATAAGGACTCTAAGCTTGCGAATAGTCTTGAGACAATAAAAGGCGCACTGCTCAAATACTGCGAGGATCAAGGTGTAGAGAGTGTTAAGACATCAGCAGGTTTATTTTACAGATCAGTTAAGACTAGGTATTGGACTAGCGATTGGGAGTCTATGTACAAATTTGTTATGGAGAACGAGGTACCAGAGTTCTTTGATAAACGTCTTAACCAAGGTAATGTTCGGCAGTTTTTAGAAGACAACCCCGACCTTGTACCTAAAGGTCTTAACGTAGATTCAGAATACGCAGTTGCGGTAAGGAAAAAATAATGAAAAAGAAAGAAACGTTTGTACCTATAGAGGAGATAGCCGACCACTTTGCGGTATCGGTATCAACTATACGTGCGTGGGTACGCAGAAAAAACATAACCCCTGATTCTTATATCAAAGTAGGCAGTACTTACAGGTTTAGGATTTCAGACGTGACTGACTCGTTACTGGCTAATGGATCTAAGGCTGATCCTACAGAGGACGGGTTGAAAACTAGCAAGACTTCTCATCTAGGCGTACAAAAACAAGCCGAGGAGATGGTAGCAAGTCACATGGAGAGAAAGGAATCCTTAGTAACTGCCAAAGAAATGGAAGCGTTATTCGACGAGGATATCTAGTGTGCGTCGAATTAGTTTGTACGGTAGTAAGTTTTCTATTGTGGTTGGGAAAGAAACAGCTATTATAGAAGAAGACTTTAAGGACATCATAATTGTTAATGCGGCACCTGTATCACGATCATATTTTGAGAATGCTTACGACCCTAACAGGTCAGTGGCACCAACGTGTTGGTCAGCAGATACGCAAAGACCTTCTATAGATGTACTTGAAGAGAACAAGCAAGCCGCCCGTTGTATGGATTGCCCACAGAATATACGTGGGTCAGGGAGTAACCGTGGACGTGCTTGTAGGTTTGCCCAACGCCTAGCTGTTGTGTTTGATGGACAACTAGACGAGGTATACCAACTACAGTTACCTGCTACATCTATATACGGTAGGGGTAACAGTGGACACATGCCGATGCAAGGATATGTTAAGTTTTTGTCTAGCAGAGGTTCTGTAGCAACTCGCATTGTTACGCGAGTATATTTTGATGAACAAAGTCCGATCCCTAAACTTTATTTTAAACCAATACGTTCGTTGAATGAAGGCGAGGCAACCAAGGTTTCAGAGTTAAAGAACAACCCCGACACGTTAAAGGCTATAAGTCTAGACGTGCCTGCGGAACCTAAGTCTCCTTTCTCAGCAGTAGAAGGTTTTGAATTAAACGCAACCAGTAAAGGAAATTAGTATGAGTTATATTATTGAAAACGTAGAAATACTTTATCCACGTATTAACCAACCTTATAGATACGATGCTTCAGCAGGTGAAAACGGTAAGAGTGTACCCTGTGACGCGTTTGAGGACGGTGCTAAGTACGAGACAAAGTTTAGCATGGATAAAGACAAAGCCAAGTCTTTGTATGGACAGATGGATGAGGCTTACCAAAAAGCAAGGGAGAAAAATTGGCCTGATAAGATTGCATTTCCCTTCGACAAGCAGGAAGACGGTTCGTTTACAGGTAAGGCTGTACTTAAAGCGGCATATGGTAAGGAAGCTACTAATCCCCCAAAGCAGTTTGACGCTAAGAGTAAGGAGTTACCAGAGGACTTTCAACTTACTACGGGCAGTACGGCTAATGTTGCTGTTACCTTCTATCCGTATAATATGATAAGTGGAGCAGGTGTATCCATACGCTTACGTGCTGTACAGGTAATTAAGTACTTACCTATGGAAGCGTCATCTCCGTTCGGTGTAGTAGCAGATGGGTTTGAGTTAGATAGTGACAACCCCTTTGAAACTGTCTCCCCTGCAAATGTTGCTTCAGCCAAAGTTAACGAAGCTCAAACTCCTGTAGTATCTGATGACTTGTTTGGAGACGATACCGCAGAAGAAGCTCCGGTGGAACAACCTAAGAAAACCGCTAAGAAGAAGTCCGTGGCACCAAAAGAAGAAGACAAAGACTTAGCATCCATTGTTGATAATTGGGACGGTTAAAACCTCTCTACTTAAATAACCTGTAGCTAGGATACTTTTCCGAAAAGGGTGCATATGCACCCCTGCTACCCTACCTCTCGGATGCGGATATGAATACTAAATCATTTTTGCAAAGGGCTTTAGCCGACAGCGGTTCCTATTGTATTTGGGCGCATAATAAGAAGACTGATCGTATACACCAGAAGTTTTACTCTACTACGGATCAGTTGATAGACAAAGCGCACGAACTAAATGCAGACGGATACGATTGTTACTTTGCTCTTGCAACCTTTAAAGAACCTACCTCACGGAAGGTTACGAACGTACATAAGCTACAGTCGTTCTTTTTTGACATAGACTGTGGTGATGATAAGGACAAGGAAGATAAGGGATACCTTACACAAGAAGCCGCGATAATAGCTTTACATAGTTTTTGTAAGACACTTAACCTACCTACTCCTTTACTTGTTAACTCTGGACGAGGTGTACACGTACACTGGCACTTGTCTGAACCTGTTATATATGATGATTGGTTTCCAGTAGCTTCACGTTTGAAGTCTTTAACTAAGACACATGGTTTGATCTGTGACCACTCAGTTACCTCTGATGCGGCTAGGATATTACGTATACCTTCTACGCATAACCATAAGACTACTCCCCCTACAGAGGTTTCTTACTTCGGTAACACTGACCAAAAGCTAGTTAACTTTGACGCATTCTCCGAACTGCTAGGACATGACACGATACCAGTCCCCGAACGTATGGTGGAAGAGTTTAGTGCGGTAGTGCAGGGGTTATATGGTAACAAAGAAAATTACTTTGCAGACATTATAGCTAAGAATGGTAAGGGAGAAGGCTGTGCTCAGATAGCACATGTAATGGAAAGCCCTAACGAGATTAGTGAACCCCTATGGTTTGATGCTGTATCTATTATCAAACACTGCGTGGATGGTGGTAGAGAAGGCGCACATAAAATATCACGAGGCTACGAGGGTTACGATGCTACAGAAACAGATAGTAAGTATGACACTACAAAACATGTTCACAGGTGCGATACATTTAACGACAACAGGCCAGACGTATGCACAGACTGCAAGCATTGGGGCAAGATTGGTTCTCCTATAGTACTAGGGCAACGGATAAAAGAAGCAGATGAGGAAGATAACGTAGTATCTATGAAGACAGAACTGGGGAGTAGTGAGGTATACACTATACCAACATTTCCTAAACCCTATTTTCGTGGAGCTACTGGTGGGGTTTACATACGCACCAAGACAGAAGATGGGGACGTAGATGAGAAGTTGATCTACCACAATGACTTGTATGTAGTTAAGCGTATACAAGACGTTGAAAGTGGTGAGAGTATAGTTATGCGTCTTCACCTACCTATAGATGGTGTTAGAGAGTTTACTGTCCCACTGACTGCTGTTACCTCCAAGGAAGAGTTTCGTAAGCATATGGCCGCGCATGGTGTGGCTGTAACTAAGATGGATGATATTATGAATTACACTACTAGGTGGGTAAACGAGTTACAGGCTACTACTGCTACCCAACATGCTCGTAGACAGTTTGGTTGGACAGGGGATGACTTTAAGTCCTTTGTGTTAGGTGGTCAGGAAGTATTTGCGGATAGTATAGAGTCTAACCCACCTTCTACTCCCACTAAGGATTTGTTCCATGCCTTTAAACCAAAAGGTACTCTAGATGAATGGAAGGACATGGTTAACTTCTATAACCGTGATGGATTTGAACTGCACCAATACATAGTGGCTACAAGCTTTGGCTCCCCCCTTATGGCGTTATCTCCCATAGCTTGCTCTGGGTTTCACATAACAGGTGACACTGGATTAGGTAAGACAACTGCTATGTTCGCGGCGGCTTCGGTGTGGGGCAAACCAAAAGAATTGGTGATAGATAGAAATGATACGCAAAACTCTAGGATGTTACGCGGTGAGGTATACCGTAACTTGCCTCTGTACATTGATGAGATGACAAACGCCAAGCCAGAAGACCTTTCAGACATGATCTATCAACTTTCTGGAGGTAGACAGAAGAACCGTATGGCAGGGGGTGGTAACGTAGAACGTGCTAGGGGGGAACCTTGGAGTCTACTAACAGTTACAACAGGTAACGTCAGTATCATTGAGAAAGTTAGTATGGCTAAAGCTATGCCGAAAGCAGAGGCGCAGAGGATGTTAGAAACTAAGGCAAAGAAGCTGTTTGACGAGGCGCAGACTAAACACCTTACCGACTCACATGCTCATAATGCAGAGAACTTTTACGGACATGCAGGTACTATATACATACAGTATGTGTTGTCTAACCTAGAAGAAGTTAAGACTTTATTATATAGAGTACAGAAAGCTATAGATAAAGAAGCAGGACTTAAAGCGGAGAACCGTTTTTGGTCGGCAGGGGTAGCTTGTACTATTACAGGGGCGATGGTTGCTAAACGTTTGGGGCTTATCTCCTATAACACCAAAGGACTTATGAAGTATGCTTTAGGTCTGCTGAAAGAGAACCTGCGTAGTGTTGGTGATATGAGCATGTCTGTACAAGAGACTCTTAACAACTACCTACACGATAACTGGGGTAGCATTCTTAAAATACGTAGTACTGATGACTTACGTAAGCCTCAAGATAATGGGTTAGATGAGCTAGTAATTCCAGAAGTTGATCCTAGAGTTCGTTTAGTAGGTAGGTATGAGACAGACGTAAAGATGTTATACCTTACCCCGAAGCCTTTGAAAGCGTGGTGCGGTAGGCAGGATATAATCTATGCTTCTTTCTTGGCAGAGTTAACCTCGCATATGAACGCTAAGTCAATCACCATGCGGCTTACCAAGGGTACATCTACGCAGTTACCACCATCGCGTGTAGTAGCTGTAGACTGCTCTAATACTCCTTTAGATGAGCCTGCTGATGCTTAGACTGGATGACCTTGATCCTGACGGAGTTAACATAATAATTGACTGGGGCAAGATGGTTGTAGGAGCCTCAGTCTTTATACCTTGCATAAACACACAAAAAGCCACCACACAGTGTAAAAATATATTTAAACGTAAGTGTTGGCAACTAGAAATTAGAGTTATAATACAGGATAACAAGTTAGGAGTACGTATCTGGCGAATCCTATAGCAGTTCACCCCTTTCTCCCTGCTCGTTTCCGAGGCGGCAGGGAGTTTTTTTAGTCAAACAAACTAGATGTGTCGTACTCTTTACGTTCTTGCTCTAGTACTTTCTTCATCATCGGACTAAGCGTAGTTCCGTTGTGCATCTTAGCTGTTGTTCTCTGGTGTCCTGTGTAAGACCGCTTTAAAGATTCGTAGGTTATCCGTGCATTGGGATGCCTTTTACTAAATTCTTTCATATCTTTAAATACTTTTTTGGACTCTGGATAATCCCCTTGCCTACGCGCTACATAATACTGTTTTAATAACTTAGACCTTTTCTTCGTAACAGCTCCGCTAATACGTTGCTCTATGTTAGTTTGTTCCTGTGCAAACGTGTACCCTGTAGGAGGAAACCCAACCATACCTGAGAAGAAATCACCTGAAGTAAGATCATCGTAGATAACATCCCCACGCCTAGTCTTCATAGCGCCTTCTTGTTGATATCTACCTATAGGGCTGTTTCTTACCACGTTTGTAATTCCTGCGGGCAAAAGGCTTTCTATTCCTCGTTGAAGCTCTCCTTCAGAAAAGTCTTTACCTGCACGAATAAACCGTTTACCTGTACTAAATGCAGGGCCACCAAGGTGATGAAATATATCTTCTTCTACAGAAGCATCTCTACTGTACCTGTTGGCTTCAAATAATAAGCTGTTAAGCCTAACACGTTTTGAGAAGTCTATACCTAAAGCGTTTACCGCTGGCCCTTTGTACCAACCTTCACCAAAGTACTTACGCACTACAGTATCTGCATCGTCCTCTTCATCATCTAGGAACAAGTCCATTGCTAAAGCAACTGCACCGTAAAGTGGCATACCTTGTATTCCTGCTACTAGAAGGGCGGATAGATGCATAGCACGAGCCTGCGCCCACGCTATCTTCTTTAGTCGCATACGTTCTTTTTTCTGGGGGGCAGTCTCATTTTTTGGAGGAAAAAACTGTAAATCTATAGCTCTTTTGCCTACCTTAAACATCGTGGTGTACATACGTAGGCCGTAGTTCTTATACATAAACGCTACACGACCAACACCTTCTGAAGATATCCTAGAGCCAGTTTCTAATACTGCTCCACCGTTGTATTCCTGAGACATGTACAAAGCATTCTCTGAAGCTTCTTCTTGTATCTGCGTATCACTTAACCGTTGGTCTTCAGGCTTTTTAGACTCTCTATTTTCTATAGTCTCAAGGGATAGCTTGTACCCAGATAGTAATGTGACTTGACGGTTAAATCTTTCCCCTGCGTTAAACATAATTGCAGAGACAGCGGAGACGCTGTTTAAACCTTTTTCGGCAACGTTAGCACGGGCTACGCGCCCCGACGCTTTCATACCTACCTTTTCTCGTAACCACTCAAAGCTTTGAGTGCCCTCATCTAGTCCCATAGCATCTGCTAAGTAAGACTGTGTAAGGTACGACCTTTCAGAAGCCATAGTAATTAAGTTAATTAGTGGCCCATATTCTTTAGCAATAGCAGGGTCTACGTCTTTCTTTAGAGTGTAAGTAATCTTACCAAAGTTGTCGTTAGGTTTTCCCCCAACGGTTTCAGTGGTATCTTGCTTCATATCGTAATAACTGTCTATCTCGTTACCAGAAGACATTACCATAGCTATAGCTTCTGTCATCGCTTTACCTGCTTTTATATGTCCAAACTCAGCACCTAACATGGGGCCGACAAACAGGGGTAACTGGCTAAGGTTAACTAACGCTGAAGATGCGTTAAAACCAATGGTGTATATAAAGGCTAATTGGTTAGCGTTCTTTACTACTCCCTCTAGCGCCTTTCTCTCTGCACCACTAACCGCAAACTTAGCTCGTGCTAACATATCATCGCCAATAGCAGTGGTGGTATCACTGTTAGGGTTGTTTACAGCCAACTTAGCTTGCTCGTCTCTTATCTCCACTTCTAAAGCACGAATACGCCCACCTATATCTATTCGCTGTACCTGACGAGCTATATCAAAACCTTTAGATCGCATAGCTAATATGGAATCGTGCTTGTATCCTTCAAGACCTTTTCTAGTCTTCATTGATTTAGCAAAAGATGTCTCTGGTAAAGAATCAATAAACAAGTTCATAACTTCGTTTTGTACAGACTCATCTACCTTCCCCCGGTCTAGGGCTGTAAGTACCTCTGACACAAACGAGTTAGGAGGAGCGTTCTCTCTAAAGTTTCTAGCGTTTAAATCCCCGTCTGTCATTTTTACTGTTTTGGGATCAACACCTAATAACTTTAGTTCTACCACTGCCTTTTCTCGGTCTTTCTTACTCTCAAACATTTCTACTACGTAGTTATCTTTATCGTCTCGTACTACGTTCTGCCCTTTTCCTCTAGCAGGGGTATAGGATAGTTTGTATTTACCTTCCCGTACTAGAGGGAAATAAACGTCTAAAGCATTGGTATCAAACATTCTGTCAAAGACAGTTGCCTGTAGTTTGTCTGCCTCTTCTTTACCTAACACCTCTTCCATACGACCAGTAATAACTTTCTTCATCTGGAGGTACTGCGTCTTGTACACGTCACGCATTTCTATATATTGGTTTCTAGCGCCTTGAGATATTGATGTCCATACCTTTTGCTGTTCGTCCCATATAGCTAACTTTTCTGGGTCTTTACCGTACCGTTCTTCAGCCAAAGCCCGTGTTTTTATCGTGGGATCTACTTGGTGTATAGTCGAACCTATATCCCGTGAGTATATTATTTGGTCTATTATTTTCTGTTCCGCAGGATTTTTCATAGCCCACTTGGAGGCTTTCTCTACCGCCGCACTCATTAATTGGTCAGCTTGGTTTGACTTACCACGCAGTAATAAGACTAGTTTACGTAGCCTAGTACCCATATCTCCATAGCCTTTTGCGTTAGCTACGTCACCTACAGCTTGAATATCTAGTAGCTGTAACGCTCCCCTCTTAGTAACCATATCGGTAACTGAATCTAAGAAGGAGCCTCCTTCTATACCAAACTCTTCTCTAAACTTTTTCGTTGGGGGAGCAAAGCTCTTTTGCACTACTCCTAACTCGTTAAGTATCTTCTCTACACCGTCTCGCGTTCCTAACTTGTAAGTACTACCTGCTCCACGAGTGTCAGGAGAAGTAGCCAAGAAAGCTATTATAGATTGGTCTAACGTATCCAATGCTCCAGAGTTTGTCCCTGCGCCTATCAAGCTACGTATAAAGTTAGTTACAACCCTAAAGAACCTGTCTAACGCACTAGTGGCTGAACCATCAGGGTTTAATCCCGCTAGTTTCTGTTGAAATTCAGAGTTACTAAGAGCTTCAGATACAAATTCTTTTAAGCTACGTGCGCCATATGCAGAGTCTAGATTTGGTTTAGCTTCGTTGTAAAGTGTAGTTAACTTCTTGGTCATAGGATGAGACGGGTTGTCTAGTACCTTATCTACTGAGGCATGAGTTGCCTCGTGCAGTACCGTATGTATAAACACTTCTCCATCACCTACTATGTTAACAGTACCATCAGAGGACACAAAAGATTGATCTCCATCAGCAAACCTAACTTTAGTATTGCCTACTGATTCTGACAAAACACGAGCTATCTGCTTAGTTCGCATGTCTGAAGCCTCTGCGCTTACAAGCATTAAAGCGGCACGTAAATCACCTTTCTTTAGTGCGTTCTTAGCCTTAACAGAAACTACACCATCTAGAACGTTTACGTAGTTATTAGGTAATAGGGATGCACCGCCATCTAACAACCTGAACGCGTTAGCTCCACCAAGAACGTCCTCTATTTGGTCAACAAATACTTGATCTTCTTCCGCTAGCAAACGTTGCCGTTCTACTTTCTGCTCTGAAGTTTCGTTTTTTGGAGCTACACGAAGGTTAGGTTCTACAAACTGAGCTACTCCCTCCTTGTCAATTACCTCCTGCGACCTTCTATCCATTTCTTTGGGGGTAAGAAGTTTACCAGCAGTATCTCCTTTATCTGACCCTATAGTTTTTCCCGCTGTAGTTAATAACGCTTTATCCTTTACATCGTTTATATTAGCAGTAGGAGTAACACTTCCTTTAATAGCTGGCTTACCTGCGTACTTATCTACGTACGCTTGCGCTTTACTATTTAGTTTTACAGGTTTGAGTGTAGGGGTTTTTACCTCTGTAGCCCCTGTCTTCACTGCGTTACTAGCGGCCTTACTTTGCTCGGCTTTAGTATCGTATGACTTTGTTATTAACTTACCTTTCTCTTGGCCTTCAGCAGGAGCTTCGTTATACGTTAACTTGTACCTACCTTGGGTATCAGAGTTATCTCGCAAACTAGTGGCTAGGTCTCTGTTTGTTACAACACCACCAGTATCAGAGTCAGAGGAGCCAAACTTCTCTATTAACCTATCCCCAAACACTTTGTTGCTGCCAGTAAGTCCTATACTAGACACAAACTTGTTATCAACTACAACGGAACGATCTGCGGGTGGGGGACTGGTCTCAATAGATGCAGGTCTAGCGGGTATGGCCGCGTCTGCTATACCTTCGCGTTCTTTTTTAGCGTCTTCCTGACTAGCTACTTCTACCTCCATATCTTTTATGTCTTGCTCTACTTTAATTACAGCGGCACCTACAAGATAGTTTTTACCTGTATTAGGGTCTTCTTGATTACTAGTGTAATTGTTTAAGGAATTTTGTACGTTTATACCTACAGCATCACCTCTAGCTTTTAACTCGTTTCTTGCTTCAGTTTCAGGAGCAAGTACTGGCTTTTTGTCAGCGTATCTTTTTTCTTTATCTTTTTTATTTTTTAGAGCCTGACTCTGCTCAATTACTGACTGTCTTCTTTGTGCTAAAGACGCAGCTTTCTGTCCACCTTCCACTTGTCCAAATTCGTCAAACTTAACAGAGTCTATTAAGTTTTCTTCTACTGTATTGGTTTGCCCTTCTTT
>Ga0308013_10001093_pt1 | contig 13564 bp, 13 predicted proteins | sample Neamet181_FD_203131 | JGI IMG/M metagenome (GOLD analysis project Ga0308013, IMG submission 203131) | Marine microbial communities from water near the shore, Antarctic Ocean - #181 | ecosystem: Environmental > Aquatic > Marine > Unclassified | place: Southern Ocean | collected 2014-07-25
GGCGTTATTGATCACCCCCCTGGTTTATCTGTACAAGGGTCATGCTACAGCCGGTTTATACGGCGGAAAGGAGCAATTCGTACGCGATATCATGAAGAAGGATCCAAGCTGCTCCGATGGTACCTTCAGCCCGAATGTCATGTATTGGGTTGGGTGCGTAGCATATTATGTTATCTTCTCCTATGAAATGTTCCTTATGGTCTTTCAACGGTGGGGGCAGCAGCCGACACCGGGAGAGACAGGAACGGCAACTACTCTTCGATTTACGGACTTTGACTACAGGGCATGGCTTAGCCGGACCGTTGCATCGATCAGCGGCCGCGGAAAGGTTCCGGCGCGCAACACCGCGTTCACCATCGCTATATGGGCCTACATGGCGGCTTTCGCCGTAGTAGCGTGCTGTAGTGTCATGCTGGCGGTGGCTACGCTGGGTAGTGGATTCTGCACTATGCAGATAGCACAGGAGGCACAGTTACTCGCTGCCTTAACATTCGCACTATGCTGTCTTTTCCTTATCCTGCCGCGTGCGAGGGAGAACGCGGTACACACCGATGCGGATGCGAAGGAGCAGGTTCTGTCTAGCGCAGGCTTCCAGCAGAACCTGAATCTGTCGTTCGTGGTGATTATGCTGTCGACGATAGGTGCCATCTACTTCAGCGTGTACCGGCAAGTCTTTGTGCACCTGCAATGCAATGGGCCTGACTGGGATTGGGAGAGGAATGCGGTTAAGGTTGGTGCATACGTATATACCGGCGGGACGAGCGTATTTATGCTCGTTCGGATGTGGGCCCTGTGCTCGGAGGCACCGGAAGGCACTTTCCCATGTACATGTATTCGTAACACGGTCAATGAGGGTAGTGAGGCTGCTATCGATGACTCTGGCGATAGGCCCGAAGTCACCGTCTTACTGTCCGCAGGTGGGATCACCCAAAGCCGGCTTACACGTGGCAGACACTCCGCGGGCCATGTCGAGCTTCAGTTTGTATAAACCTATCTGCTGTGTTCTATAGTGCCTGGAACGCGAACATAGGGTGCTTGCGTGCCTGCTTCTCTGTGATTTCGACCGCGTTATTGCCATAGGTCCGTATGTAGAAAGCCCCGGACGGCAGCCCTGGCTCCGATACGATAGGCAGGCGCATGTATGCCACCCTCTCCTCCTCGCTAATGTCTTCGTACGCATCGTACTCCTGTCCCTCTTCGATCCAGCACCGGAGTGCCTGGTCGTTCGTGCGCATCGCTTTGTCTATCGCAGCTTCATTCGATAACGACCCAGCCGCGGGCAAATCTAAGAACCATTCCTCCGGTCCGTCGAATGCACGTCGAAAGGGCGATGTCGGACTCGCCGTATTCATAGTACAAGTTATAAGCATAATGCAGAGTAAGCGCAAGCGTGCTGCCGGACGTCAAGAGGAAACAGTCGAGGACCTGCTCCGCGCGTACCGTGAGCATCGTGCTGTATCGCGCGAGGGCAAGCATACCATGCTGAGGTGGTTGACTAGAGCGAGCTATCTGGTCCATGCTAGCGGCCCGCGAGTTCCGGTCGATCCCCTGGGTTCGACCGATATCGCCGGCCTGTTAAATCGCGCGAACGCAACTCAGCGCATGCCCACCCCTACGTCACTCGCTGCGTTGGAGACGATCGCCGCTTCCTATGCAGCGCACCAGGAGCAAGATACCGTGCGCCTGAGCTACGCCGCGAACTTTTTCAAGTGGTGGGGGAAGCTAATGGCGGTGACCAGTGGTTCCTTGCTCCCACTTCACCCGTCTCAGCTGGATGACAGCTGGCTAAGTCAGAAGTGCATCGATCGTTCCCTGGTAGTGCCGGACGTGCGTCGCAGTGCCATCAAGATCATGCAGCTATTGAGCGTGCGTGCCGGCGAGTTCGATGTCGCGTCTGAGGTGTCTGGGGTGAGCACAACGTCTTGCTCGGCTGTGCTGCAGGTGCTTCGCACTGGAGAATGGAACGTAACCATGCAGAGCATACTGATGTATGGCACGCTGACGGATATCTACAATGCGGGTATGGTGGACGCGTTGTACTTTTCCGTTATCGACAGCCGCTACCAGGGCCGACTGATGTTCACCTGGATCAAGAACGTTATCAGGGCACCTGGGCAGTGCAATTCTCTGTCCACGTCGCCGTGGCCGTTGATCTATGTGAACGGGTGCCATTACATACTGCACTGGCACGGTAACCATGCGGTATTTGACACAGCAGTCGCAGTGTACAGTGCGTGGGCCGCCACCTGTGTCGATATGGGCGGTGTCGTCGGCGGACGCTACGACGTGCGCAAATGCACTATATAACGGCACACGGTACAATAAGATGAATACCGGAATATTAACGAACCCTTCGCCGAGCAATGGGTACGACGCCGTGCTTGCCGCGCTAGCGCCGCACGCCGCGCCGCGAGAGGGCTCTCTTGGCGGCACCACGCCCACGGTGCACAACCGCGTCAAGCAGACTTTCATCAACCCTGTCGCGACCTACCCTTTCATTGCACGTAGATGGGCTGAGGGCTGGGAGCAGTCGTTCCACCCCGGTGACCTGATGTTTATCTATACGGGAAGATACCACGACGCGGAGAACGCCATCGAGAGCACACATAAGGCACGGGCGGTAGAGACAGCGCGTCAGTCTATCCTAGCAAACCTGCCCGTGCTTAACACGATTATACGTCGCGGTGTAAGCGAAGGCGAAGGCGGTAGCATGAGTATGTTTCGTCACCTGGACGACTGGGTCTTTATTGGTATTATGCGCAACAGCTCGGCTGCCTCGGGCCACCACCCTAGCAATATGAACAACCGCGGTGGGAATGCGATCGCGCCGCAGCGGATAATCAACATTGATGTACGAGGGTCCACTCGCATGTTTAACTACTGGGAGGGAGCACGGGTCGGCGGGCACCTGTGGCTGTGCTGGAGAGAGCTGCTCATGGCCAACCCTTATGACCCTAACCCCATGACCGGCAAACGGAGGCGAGATCTCGCTATCGGCGATAATGTCCGCTACCTGCTTAACGGAGCGTGGTCGGACGGCAGGGTTAGGTCCATTAACGTCGAAGATGGCACGGTCACGGTGGAGGCACGCGTAAGCGCCGGCACACGCAACACCATACGAACGGTTAAACGAGACGATCTACGCGATGGCGAGCGCAAGTCATGCTGGCAGCTATTGCCATATAGCGAAGGCTGGACACGGACCGCCGATCGTGGCCTGACCTCGATGAACTACCAGCCTGTCCGGGTCTGGAACAACACGCAGCTCGTACAGTCGCGTGCGTACAGGCGGCCGATCTGCGTTGGATGGGTCTTCCAGGGCCTGGGACCCGGCGAAGTTAGCGACGAGGCGGTTTCGATTCGGAAGGCAACTCAGATATGCGAGGACCGCTTCCGCCTGCCGATGATTCACACGTTCCTGCATGTGTAGATGCCACCTTATCACTGTTAATATAATCCGCGATCGCAAGGCACAGCGTGTTCCAAAAGACTTCACGGAGGATCTGCGGCTCAGTTTTACTGTCGGCAAACATTTGTGTGAGGTATGTCCTCGTTTGTCGAGAACAGCGCCTGGTTTGCGAAGTTTGAATTCGCCTTGTTCGACTATGCCGAGTGGATCGCGCAGCTGCCGATGCCGATGCCCGTGTACGACATCACGCGTATCCTGAACAGCTCGACGGTCTACAGCATGGCCATGCACGCGCGGCATTGGTGCGAAGACACTCTGAACCACGTCAACATCCCCGATGACATGGCGAACCACATGCGCTTCCTCTGGATCAACGAGCCCCAGCAGCAGCAGTACTTTGCGCGGGCCCTGTACAGCCACTGCGCGCGATACGTCACGGGTATGCCGCGCATCCGGAAGCCCCCCACCGACCACATGGGCCAGACCGATGTTGTCCCGTGCGCGCAGTTTGAATCGTTGGCGGCCGCTGTCTCGGCCCACAGCGACGGCTCGCGCCACACGCTGCTCTGCTGGCTCACTAACGTACTCGTGTACGGCTCGTCGCGCCCCACGGTGACGACCATGAAGATCAAGCAGACCCAGCACACTGGCCGCCGCCGGCATCGCCGCGCAAGCCACGAGCCGTTGGACACCGATGCCGTGCAATCCGTCGCCAATAAGGCACTCGATGCCATCAGCGACCACGACCGCCTGCTGCCCCGCATGCGCTGCGTAGTCACCCAGACGGGCCATGGAAAGGCGTCTATTGCCCTATACGCGCACCAACGCGCTCCTTCCGATGAATAGTTCGCCACACATAGCTGTCCAGTGTTTCATGCGCGAGGAGATAATACATATGGCAGGTACTTTTCTGACCAATCCGATGTATACGCGCTTCGCACTGCCGCAGCACGGCAGGGCACCACGGAATCTCCATGAAGTAGGCGCTGTTGACCGCGGTCAGCGTCAGCCCACAGCCCGCTGCCCCCATGGACAGCAGCGCGACTTCTAGGTCGCCCGACTGTACGCCGTCAACCACGCGCTGCCGTGCAGCCATGCTGGTGCGGCCATCTATACGGCCGACGCGATAGCCCCCAAGCGCGGCTTCCATGGCATCTAGAACGCATTGGTGGTGCGCGAAGATGACGGCAGGGGGGGTCAGCATCTCGCGTACCAGTGCCACCGCCGCCGCCATCTTCGCGCGGGCCGTACAGCGGTACATTTCCGACATGAGCGTTTGCGCAAGCTTGTTGCCATTCGACAGAGCACTTTCCATGCGGACTTGTAGCTGGCCCAGTTCGGCGGCGAGATGCGGGTCCGAGTCGACGTACAGCACGGCACCGACCTTTTCGGGGAGCCCCGTTAAGATTTCCTTGGTGCGACGCACCCAGTACGCACGATCCAGGAGCCAGTGCAGCTCGTCCGCCCGGTCCGACCCGCGTGTATCCAGGCCGAACGGGGTGCGGCGCGGCCGGCAGTACCGTGCCGCGAATCCCGACCAGCTGGGCACCAGCCGCGGCCGTATCGCATGCATGAGCGAATAGAGCTCCTCAGGGCGGTTCGGGCACGGCGTGCCGCTCAGCAGCAGCACATGCGACGCCCGCAGCAGCAACGGCAGGATCACCTGTGTGCGCTGGGACTGTATGGACTTGAGGTAATGGGCTTCGTCAACGATGACGAGCGACGGCGTTGCACCATCTGGCACCTTGCTGTACGAGCACACTGCTGCTTGCGCCGACCACTCCTCTAGCGCGCGATGCCACGTCGTCTGCAGGTAAGCCGGACAGATCACGAGCGTGTCTACGCGATAATGCAGCAGGACTGCGATGGCCTGCATCGTCTTGCCGAGGCCCATCTCGTCCGCGAGAAGGCACCGGCCGCGGAACTGGTGTATAATACGGCGCACGCCCTCCTTCTGATAGGCGTACAGCGCCTCCCACAGGTCCGGCGGCACCTGCACGGTGCCCTCCGGCGACAGGGGATCACGACCGCACAGGGCAAGCAGGGCATCCGGCACTAGCCCGTCAGGAACATCCGCTACACCGACCAGTCGCGTGCCGGCACGGTCGGTCAGGCGGACAGCGCCTTGGGAGACAACCTCCGCGCGCATTATGCCACTGCCATGTATTTCCATGCAGAACGTCGTATGTACATTTAATCTAGGCGTGAAGAAGGTCTCTCTTCGAGAACTTGCGCGCAGGACACCATTTGTCGAGTACAACCCGAAGAAGTTTGCGGCCGCAACTGCCCGCATCGTGGACCCCAGGACTACTGCCCTGTGCTTCGCGTCCGGCAACATGGTGTGCACCGGGGCGAAGAACGAGTCGCTCGCGAGGCTGGCGGCCCGAAAGTACGTCTACGTGCTGCAGAGCTGCGGATTTGACGTCCATTTCAATAACTTCAAGATACAGAACTTGGTGGCCTCGACAGACATCGGGGGCCTGCTCATGCTGGACGAAATGTCCAGCGCATTCGGCGCACTGTGCTCATACGAGCCGGACATGTTCCCCGGCCTGGTACTGCGGATTACGGACCCGAAGGTGGTGTACCTGTGCTTCAGGAGCGGGAAAATCGTCATCACAGGCGCGAGGGACCGGTCCATGATCGAATCGTCCTTTCGTCAAGTATATGTCGAGATTCTATCGCAGTTTATCGATACGCGCACCACGGCGTCAAACTCGGCGCTATACCGGCACGAGTGCGCACATCGGGCGCTGTCGAAGATATCAAGGGACTATATATAAGGACCAGGCCAGTGACGATGAACTTGTGCAACCTTGACGGGCCAACTGTAGACTGGGGCCAAGCCCGCCGCTACCAAACCATCTTTGAGACGTACCCCACGGTCAGGATATGCCGAGACCTGATCCGAGAGTACGTGTTCGAGCGACCATTGCTCGGGCCAGATGGCATCGACGACTGCATGTGGCGCCGACTGGGCATGGAAATGTTTGATCAGGTGATGGTGATTGGATTTGCGATTATCTACGCGAAACCAGGAGACGCGCCTGCTGTGGTACCATTTGATAGATGCCGCGTCCGCATCACCGTCGACGCCTCGTTCAAGCGGGTGATGACCGTCCACGCGCAGCACTTTTCAGACGGCGAGCCGAATATGCCGATGAACCACGTGTACGTGCTTGACGTGTTCGGGTACCCGCCATCGCTAAATGGCGACATCAACTCCCTCATGCGTCCGCTCTCGTTCAAGATCGACATGGTCATGGACCAGATGGACTGTGCAATCGCGGCCGACCGCGCACGCGCAAGGCCGCCATGCTACGCGGAGACACACGACGATGCGACGACACCGAACCAGGAGGTCACATACGACTACTATGCAGATGCAACATCCGTGCAGCAGAACAGCATGAACACATACATGCGTAACCAGAGTGCACTCGAGCAGCTAGAGGCGCAGCAAGAGAAACTGAGGGTGACCGGCGGGCGGCCGGGGGGCACGCGCAGAGAGCAGATTGCATCGCACAACGTATCGACGGCGGTGAAGAATGCAATAGACAGCATCACGCCAATGCCTATTGGGCAGCGCGTGGCGAGAGGACCGGAGTGCCATGCACCAGAGGACCTTGTTGATAGAATGCGATTTATCGAGCAAGAGGTGTTCGTTCTGCTTGGCGTGCCGCGCTCCTTCTGTATGCATGATATGACCGTGCGCCACGACGCAGGCATGCTCCACTGCACCATGACACGTACCATGCACCGATGGCAGGATTCACTGGGAGAGGCACTCTCGTTTATATGGAATGTGTCCAATAACGGGCCACCGAAGAAGCGCAAATACAAGCCCAGGGCAGCCGCAAAGGAGCGGATGGCCAGCGTCCGATTCGAGCGCATGCCGCGCGTGAGTGTGCCAGAGCTTGAGCGAGCGTATACCATGGGGCTGATCACATGGACGGCGTTCCAGCGGCTTATGGGCACCTTCTGCGGCATGTCACACGATGACATGACGACCGGGGGAGAACCATGGTCCAAGGCGCATAAGCTTGAGATGCTCGGCATCGCTCCAGATGTAGGAAGCCAGTTCAGCAAGGGCAAAGACGGGCATGGCATCTAGCTAATCCTCACTGGGCCACTTCGAGTTCGTGTGCACGACCATCGCCTTCCTAGAGCAGCACGGGCACACCAACGTACGAACGCGCTTCTGGCCCTCGGGCCCAAGCTTGACCCACGCGCTCTTCTCCACGTACAGCTCGAGAGGATTCGTACCCCAGGTCATGGCCTCGTCGTAGCCTGTACCACGCACGGTGCCGGTGCAGTTGTTGATCAGCGACTGCTCGAGCAGATACCACGGGTCGAGGTAGCCCATGACACCATCTCCATCCACGTAGCACGTCTCGGCCGCGCAGTTCATCATGACCCAGCAGTTGTCGTGAGGCCACCAGAGGAGCGTCGCCATGCCATAGCCCGGCGCACACTTCTTCTCGTCGACGATAGCTACGAAGGCGGCGAGAACCGCGCGATCAAAAGCGCTGCTCCCGGCCCGCTTCCCAATCAGGGATGTGCCGCACTCGAGCAGGGTACCTTCAGCGACACTCTTGCGCACCGCTTTGGTCGCCCTGGCGCACTTGTACCATTTCTCGCCATACAAAGCGCGGCAGATGCCGTTCACCTTGCTACTTGCCATGCTGGTCCTAATGAACGAACGAATACTCGGATTTGAATTTGAATTCCAATTTCAATTTCAATTTCAGTTGATCCACACTTTCCGACATTTAGACACATGCGGTACAGTAGAACGCCGGTCGTCCACCGTCTGGACATTCTTATTTCGAAATGCACGAGACCACCGTAGGCCACCGCTGGCAGGCATCTGCAACCAGCGGATAGCACGGTAAGAAGAGTATGATTATGGGTCGGACAGCATGAGATATCGAAATGACCCGGCATTGACCCCCGACTTCCTGTATCCCGGAGGCTAACTCAGTAGGTAGCAATCCCTGCCAATGGCCCAGCCGGAGAGAGTAGGGCGACCTTCCCTACCCAGTGTGCGCTATTCCTTACAGGAAGGCATGTTTACGTGTGAATATACATCGTTCAATTACAGTCTACATGCCCATACACAGCTCTAGCCACGACCATGTGACCGCTTACAGCCCCGATCCGTTCCGGGCATCGAACCGTGGCACCCACTCTTGTACCTCCTCCAGGCGGCCCCACGACAGCTTGTTGCCCCTGTAGAAGTCACCGTCGAAGTTGCACACGAAACCAGGGATCGCACCGTTGCCCTCGTACTTCAGGCGCTCGCTGTCCGCGAGCGCGTACACACGGTCGTCCTTCTCCCAGTAGAAGTAGCTGTTCAGAAGCGCCCCACTTGTGGCCACCTGCACCTCGTGGTCGTCTTCATCGGAGCTCGTCACCGCGGTAGTAGGGACCGGGACCACGTCTTCCGTCGCCGTGATCGGCAAAAATTGCCACCCGTACGGCGGCGTGCAGTCGTACTCGTCCTGCTCGTCCTGCTCATCCTGGGTGGCATATCCACCGGTGTCCATGGGCGTGATCGGCATTCTTGCGGAATTTGTGAATTCGGAACAACAGTTGAGCGTACAATCACTCACTAGGTTGCAGCATGCAAGTGATCACACACGAGGTCCGCCAGGGCTTGGCGACGTTCTATGGCCGTGCGAGCGACGGTAGCGCGGTCACATGCACTGTGCCCGACTTCCGGTCCGTGTGGGTGCGCAACGCGTGGCTGCCCGCGCCAACTCGCCGCAATGTAACGACGCGCCATGTGCCGTCGGCACGCGGTCTTCTGGCGTCCGACCCTATCCGATCTTTCGTGGAGTACTGGATCTCCGGGAGGCCGCCGCGCAAAGACCCTGACGAGGTGGGGTGGTACAACCGGCGCCTGGGCAGCGTGGAGGCCTTCTACGCGCGCGAAGACATTCCACCCGTGGCGTGGTTCACTGGTACTACATTCGCACGCGACGACGAGCTTGCGCTGGCCGCCGACCGGACCAATGCCACGTGGGCCCCATTCACCCTGCTGGTGTTCGATATGGAGTGCCTTCCGAGCGCAAATGGAGGGTTCCCCGATGCCAATCACGACCCCATCATCCAGATCTCTGCCGTGCTGGACATGGACATGCTCGTGGGTGAACGCGCCGAAACCCACCTGTTCACCTGGCGGAACACCCACGACAGCCTCCCCCAGATCGACGAGTACGACCCTAGTGGCTGTATTGTGCACGTGGCCTCGAGCGAGGCCAGCATGGTGATTGAGTTCGTGAACTTTGTCCAGGTCAGGGACCCCGATGTGATCTCCGGCTGGAACATCAATGGCTTTGACCTGCCGTACTTGGTCGAGCGATGTGGCCGCGTCGGCTGCCGCCTAGGCCGACGTGGTACATTGACCAACATCCGACAGATGCCGAATGGAAACACTCGGGTTGACATACCGGGTCGCATTGTGGCCGACATGCTAGGCATGTGGCGATCCCAGCATACGGAGCGATCTTACCGGCTGGCCGACGTGTCCGAGCGCCATCTGAGTGCCACCAAGGCCCCTGTTCACTACAGCGACATGCGGCGGCTCTGGGACGACACGCGCGGCCGCAGTGAGATGGCGACGTACTGCCTGAAGGACTCGTGGCTGGTTTGGAAACTGGGCACGACCCGCACCATCTGGATGAATGCATTCCAGATGGCCAAGGTGACCTTTGTACCGCTCGACCGCATCATCAACGGGGGGCAGCAGATCCGAGTCTTCACGCTATTGACGCACTCCGCGCACCGGGTCGGCGTCTATATACCGGACACGGTTCCGGTAACACAGGTGGGCTACGAGGGTGCAGTCGTACTGCCGCCTCAGCCCGGGCTCTACCGCGACTGCGTCGCGACACTCGACTTTGCCAGCCTGTACCCCTCCATCATGATGGCATTCAACATGTGCTACACGACACAGCGCACCAAGGTAACTCCGCACGAGCTGGCACACCACCTGTGGGTGCCGCTGCCGGCCGCCAAGATGATACTGGAATACATCGATGTCCCACCGGCGGCGGTGCCCGCGGATGCGCGGCACTACCACCGGTGCGGGGACGTGGCCTTCCGGCGCGAGCCTCGGGGGATGATACCCTGCATTCTGGATGCACTTCTGTCGCGGCGTAAGGCAGCCAAGAAAGAGATGGCGAACGCCAAGGGCCTCGGGAGGGCGGTGGCAAACGGCAAGCAGCTGGCACTCAAGCTGGTCGCCAATTCCATCTACGGGTTCACAGGTGCCGCCGAGCTGGGCATGCTGCCACAGCCGCAGATCGCATCCGCCGTCACCTACATGGGGCGCAAGCTGCTCATGTGCGCGAAGAAGGTGTGCGAGCGCGAGCCGGGGGTCACCTGCGTCTACGGCGACACGGATTCCGTCTTCCTCCGGCTCGAGGGCGTGAGCGACATTGACGTGGCGTCTAGGCGCGCGGCAGAGCTTGCTGCGATGGTAGACGCCCTGATCCCTGCGCCCAACCGGCTCGAGTTCGAGAAGGTGTACCGGCCCTTTCTGCTGCGGGGCAAAAAGAGGTACTGCGGCCGCAAGTACGACGAAGGTATGGGCGATGGGGACCTGGATGTCAAGGGGCTCGAGATGGTTCGGCGGGACAACTTCGCCCTGCTACCTGAGGTGCAGCGGGGGGCCATGGAGCAGCTAATCATGCATGACAGCCCGGAGGGGGCCGACAAGGTGGTGCGGGGGGCGCTGGAAATGATACTGACGAAAGTACACGTGGACTTAGTGCCGTTTACTATCACCAAGGAGCTCACGAAGCCGCCGGCGGAATACACGGTGCGGCCACCGCACGTACGGGTCGCCATGCAGATGCAGCCCGTGCCCAGCGTCAGAGACCGCATCCCGTACGTGGTGACGCGCGGGAGGGGCGGAGTCGGGGACAGGGCGGTGCACCCGGGACAGTTCGATGCCGCCGTACACGAGCTCGACACCGCATGGTATGCGCAGCAGCTCACGTCGTCCATGCGCAGGCTTCTCGAGCTCTCGAGCCCCGACGTCAACGCGGTATTCGCTCCGATAAAGGGGACCGTGACGGGTACAGGTGCGTCCGGCATCTTGCGGGCACTCGGTGCCGACCCAGGCCTTGTATGGCGCAAGAACGACCAGATCCAGCCCGCCAGGAAGAAGGCGAAGCAGCTGGACCTCAGGCAGTTTTTGTGAAGGTGGGATACCTGGAGCTCATACAGTGCAGAAAGTAGTAGACGTCGGCCGACACGACGAGGTGCATCCACGGGTGCCAGCGCTCGTAGTTCGTCTGCGATAGCCTCCATAGAATGAACACGGCCGCGCTCGGGAGGACGGCCTTGGACTTAGGCAGGCCAGCGCGCAGCCCATGGTGAACTACCAGTGCAATGCTGGCTTTCGCACATATGCCCTCGGGTACTTTCCAGTGTCGCTCGTTGCTGCGGTGGTAGAGTAGTGACAATATCGTGGTGAGATATCCCAGATATCCCATGCCTCTGTACCCTTCGCGAGTACACCGGTACGCAGAGTGCGCGATCGCGAGGTGGTTCCACATCATGAAGGACGACAGGGACCGCATAGAATGGCGCTGTGATATGACAGTGCACATCTCGTATATAGTGAACTATGTAGGTTACGGATATGGTGGCATTCGTTTACATACTTCTTGCTCTCGGCCATACACCCACGACATTCGAGAGAACGTGTCCAGAGGCCGCAATTCCGCTGACGAATGTCAATGTATCTCAGGTGCACTATATGGAACTGACACCCGACTGTCCCATCTATTATACGAGCAAGGGGCCGGATTGCTGGTTTGATACCGTATCCCTGGGAAGATTCGAGGCGGCAGAGCCAAGTGTGACCATTACAATAGGGGGGGCAGTTTACACTGAAACACTCAGCGAGACAGGCATTGAGCCATTTACCACAACACCTATGGTCAAGACCATCGAGATCAACGCCGAGTGTGGGGCCCCAATACACGGGTGCAGTATTATGCTATCAACCACACGACGCAGCACGGTATATTTAGTGTCGGGAAAGGAAGAACCGATTGAGCTTACATTTGCTATACCGATGTATGCGTACATGGTCCAATGGCAGTGGGCGTATTCCGCACTTCGTTTCTGGCACTGGCCATGGGTGGGTTACATCATACTGATAGCTGCACTCGTCCCAACACTGGTTCTGGCAGGCGAAAAGAGCGTAGACATCATACCGATGGGCAAGGAGTTTGTGGTGACGAAGTGGAGGTGGTACCCACACCCCATGCTGTACTTGTGGGTGTACGCACTTATTGTGGACATCTTGATCCCCACTGTGTGGGCAATTAGCATGGTCGAGCACTTTCCCGGCAATGGGATGTGGATTGGGATTCTCGCTATACGCGTACTGGCTATGGCACGAGTCCTTTACATTATCGTGGCCAACAAAGACGGGATTTATCCGTTGGTGGGACGTCAACCGATGCGGTATGCATCGTGGGAACAGGGACTTCGATGGATTATGATGTGGTGGGTTACGACAGCCGTTGGCTATGGTGGATATGTGCTGGTGCCGATGTTAGCCGCATGGTATTACACAAGGACGCGCATACCTGTTATGGAATATTCATAAAATGCAGCGGCCTTCCCGTCGACGCGGCATCGCATATGCGCTTACCTGGTTCTTGATGCACATTATCGCGGCGGGCGGTGGCGGGACCTACGTGGTGCTTCGTACGTGGCAGCACACGCATAGCCGCATGCAAACCACACTGGCGGCGATCCTGTTCATGGCTGTGCTCAGGATCGTGAGCATCAGCCAGCGTAAAGCGCATAGGGCGGAACTCCGAGCGAATCTGCCACGGTACTACAACTGCCCAGACGGTACGACCGCCATTTAAAATTGGAGCACGTTCCGCAGTTTGTCAGCTTGCAATGCATGTGCTGGTGCGGTTACTGGTGCGGTTACTGGTGCGGGTAGAACGGGCTCGTATTCCCCCATAAGTGACACGATCATACCCCGCAGTGGGCTCAGTAGCTTCTCGACAGCAGGCAGAAAGAATTTCTGCAGTGCCGGACCCGCCCATACGAGCATCAGGAGTGCAGCCACCTTCACCCATAGGTCATCATTTGCGATGATATGAGGAGCCAGCT
>Ga0308013_10001097_pt1 | contig 13538 bp, 10 predicted proteins | sample Neamet181_FD_203131 | JGI IMG/M metagenome (GOLD analysis project Ga0308013, IMG submission 203131) | Marine microbial communities from water near the shore, Antarctic Ocean - #181 | ecosystem: Environmental > Aquatic > Marine > Unclassified | place: Southern Ocean | collected 2014-07-25
AGGTTATCATTATGTTCAAAAGCATCTGTTTCGTTTTCTGAAGATGCTGAATTATGACTGGATTCTATTCCTCCATGTTCATGAACATCATCAAACTCATGAGAAAAGCTTGTATATGCTTTCAATAATTTTTTATCTGAATTGAATCTATTTTCATAAGAAAGAAGATGATCCAGGTGGAACCCATTATCATGCTCTGTCGTGTTACGTTTTCCAGTTGCAGTATTTGAAGTGTCTTGTGTATTGGTAAGGTAATTAAATTCTTGTTCAGTAAGATCTTTGTGGTCAGCGATATCAAATGAATAACCAATAGTACTATTTTTTGAAAGATAATAGTCTCCACCTAATCTGGCACTAATATTTTTGGGAGTTTGTCTGCGTTGAGTTGTTTGAAATAGAGAATCTATATTATTTGGTGAATATACATCCTGGAATTGTCTTATTCCTTTACCAAACCGTTCACCTGTTTTAAAATTAGTGCTTCCAAAGAGGTTCCAAGAGTCTGTTCTGTAATTGAGATTTCCATTTAGGTTCTGTTTTCCTCTTTCTCCAACCATTGCGGACACATTGCCATTAAACCCATCAAAAGATCCGCGTTTTAAAACTATATTTATTATACCTCCAACACCATCTGGATCATATTTAGCTGATGGATTTGTAATTACTTCAACTTTTTCTATCATAGAAGCGGCTATGTTATCAACATTTCCTCTTCTTCCACTGCCTGTTAATCCACTTCTTTTACCATCAATTAAAACAGTGACATTTGCATCACCTGCAATGGAAATAACACCGTCAATATCGACATCAAGGCTTGGTACTTTACGTAGAACATCTGAACCAGAGCCACCAGCAGAGGAGAGGTTCTTCCCAACCGTGAAAATTTGCTTATCAATAGTTTGCATAAATTGACTTTCTCCTAATACTTCAACTTCAGCAAGATTAACGGATGAGACTTTAAGTCTAATATCTCCAAGACTTTGTTCAATACTTCCACCTTGTCCAGGAAATAAATTAATATTCAGAATTTCTCTTTTTGTATACCCAATAAATTCAACGACAGCTTTATATTTACCTAAAGGGACTTCTCTTATTAGAAAACGTCCATTTTCTTCGGATAACCCTCCAGTTACGACCTCATTTGAATGAAGATTGACTATAGATATTGAAGCATATTGTAATGGGCTAGAGGAGGTAGAATCTAGAATCATTCCTTTTACAACACCAATTGCTGGCATCTTAGGATCATCTTTGTGATCTTTATGTGCAAGAAGGTTATTTGTCCATAAAAAACATAAAAAGTAAATAAAGGCAATCTTTTTTAAAATTAGCATAATTTTTCCTTAAAGAATATTTTTAATTAATTTGAAGAGTTTATAAATGTGAATAAATAAGATTATTGAATAAAAAACTAAATTAATCTTTATAGTATTAAAATTTACTTATTTTTTCATTTCTTATTAAACTCTTTAATGAATCTTCTAGCGAGTTTGTTCCCAATTAATATCCATTGTGTGGTACTCTGCTTTGGTACCTTTTCTAATTGGAACTGTTAATATGTAAGATGCTGTTTCTCCAGGTTTTAAAGCTGTGTCTGAAACGACATTAGTGCTGTAGGTAACTTTATTTCCTTTTACGAAAATAGAATCAATTCCTGCTGTTTTTGTAGTTTGATCAAAGAGTTTTCCAGTAACACGAACAAAGTCTGCCCTGATTTCTCCTACATTTTTAATTTTTCCTGAGAAGATCTGTTTATTTGGGTAGTAATCAATAAATGGCTCACCAAAAAAAATAACTTTTGGGCCAGGCTTTTCAAGTTCGTCCATTCGAATAACCATTTCTTTTTTTAAAACAAGTGTCCCAATTTGAGTTTTTAGTGTTAACGATGAGTCTGATTCTTCAATTAAATCACCGGAAACGATGGTTCCATTTTGAAGCTCAACACGATTTTGAAATGTTGGAACTTTAATAACATCAAGTAATTCACTGCTAACATTTGGCATGGTCTGACCTTTTTGATATCCTTTTACAACAGTTTTAAGTGAGTCTATCTCAGTTTTTAAAGCTTTCAAGTTGGAGTCATATTCAAAAAAAAGATCCTCAAATTTTAATTTTGGATTTTCTGTTTGTTTCCTTTGTTGTGGGAGTTTTTTATCTTCAGAAAACATAGTTAAATCAACCTCATTATCAACTGGGGCTTCGATAGTCTGGTCTGATTTAAGTTTAATGGTTAGGTTTAAATCTTTACCAAGTAAATTAAATTTAATTTCACCATCTCCATCCGTTTTATGTTCTCCTAACAAAGTATAGGATCCTGCTTTTAACTTTTTAAAAATAAATTCTCCATTTTTCTTTGTTTTTACTTCTTTGATTTTGTCACCATTCTTATCAAGGATCACCAGTCTTGCTTTTTTAACTCCAGTACCTTCTTGATTTTTTACTATGCCTGAGACAGTGAATATCTTTTTTTTCTTTGCTTTCATATCAACAGCAAAAATTGAACTCAAAATCAATATCCAGGGTAAAACTTTATTCATGTTCTCTCCTAGAAAAGTGAGCTTTATATGCCATTCTTCGAACTAGCTCGGCATTCTTTTTTTCCTCTCCTAATTCGTAAACCATATCGATAATATTGTCATAATAAATATAGTTTTTCTTCTTTTCGAGTAGTGGAAGTAGTCCATTAATAACCGATGGGTCATCGAATGCCGCAAGGTTATCAATAGCTTTTTTACGTATATCAATAGGGTAATCATCACTTTTTGCAATTTCAATAACCGCTTTTTTTACCTCAGGATCATCAAACTCACCAAGTGCTTCAAGCATAGTATTTAAAAGGCTATAGTATTCTGTTTTACCTGAATTGTATGTATTTAAGAGTGCGAGAACTAAGTTTTCTTCTTTTACACCCTTCATAGTATTAATGGCAAATTCCCTTACTTCTAAATTAGTATTTGGATCTCCTAATAATTCTGCAAAAGCCCGAGCAACTTCATTTGGATTCTTTTTACCGAGTATTTCTACAGCTGTATTTCGAATTCCAATATTAATTTTAGGATCTTTTGCTATTGCTGTTAAAACAGGAACGACTTGACTACTACCAATTGCACCAAGTGTCTCTGTTAGAAGTTTTTCGGTTCTAGATAAATTACTTTTTGCAAACTCATAAAGGTCTAATAATGCGAGGATCTGATCTTTTGTTCGAACTCTATTTAAATTTTTAACTAAGGTAATATGGGTCTCATTGGTTTTCTCTTCCATCTTTTGCATAGATCTTACCAAAGCATCAGCCGCTTTTGGATTTTCACGAAACATACCAAGTAAATTGATTGATTCATTCAAGAGTGAGTAATCAACTGCCGTTGTATTGGCAACCATTTCTGCAATTGCATGTAAAGCTCGAGGATGCTGAGTATTTGCAATTGTTTTACCTGCGGCGATACGCAATTTGAAGTGTAAATCTGAATTCTCATAAACTTCAATAAGTTCATCCAAAGCTTTTAAATTTCCTTCACGGTACGCACTTTTTAGCTCTTGAACTCTATTTAAAAAGTCTGGATCATTTGGGTCACTGATAGCTTTTTTTCCTAGTAAACCTTTTATGCTCGTACATCCGTGGAAAAGAAAAATACTAGCAATTAAAATAAGTATATGCTTATTCATTTGTTTCCCAATGTTTGAGAATTAAATCATCACCATCAAATACTGCATACGATGGACGAAAGAACCAATCTCCTAAGACTGCAAGTTTTCCTTTTCTTAATTGAAAAAGTTCCCCCAAGTGATAATGACCTGTAATCATATAATCAAACCCATTATTAAAATGTTTATTAGCTGCTTCTTGAAGTTCAGTCCGAACCTTTTCATTAAAGTCTTCTTTGTGGGTGTTATGATACCCACTTTTTGAAATAAACCCTGCTATTTTATATGAAATTGTAGGGTGTAACCACTGAAATAAGCGAGTAAAACTTTTAGATCGTATAATTTTTTTTAAAAGACGATATCCATGATCCCAACTAAGTAAACCATCTCCATGTGTAACGAAAATCTTTTTATTATTTATTGTAATCTCTGTATCCTCTAAATAAACCTCATCCATAATTTCTTCTCTAATAAAGTCACCAACCCAATAATCATGATTCCCGACCAAAAAGTGGAATTCAATATTTTTTGATTTCATCATTTTTATTTTATTATAAAAATTATGAAAAGCTTTTGGGATTAAATCTGGATATTCAAAATAAAAGTCAAAAAGATCCCCAACAAAGAAGCAAGTACCACCAGTTTTTGTAATATGATCTAAAAGGCGGAATAATTTTTTCTGTCGTTTTTTCTCTTTAGAATCAAGCTTCAGTTTGAGATGAATGTCGGATATAAAGTAGACGGGTGTATTCATAAAGGCTGAAACTTACTTGAGACATCTATAGCGGGCAAGTGCATTGAAAAGTTAAAAAGTAGATATTTGGAATTGTTGACTTCTAAAGGTAAAATGAATTAGTATTTAGGGTCTATTCACATTCTGGTCTATTAAAAAAATGAAATTAATTATTAATATAGCATTATTTATTTTAGCATTTGCAAATGCTCAATCATTTGGTCAGAACAAGGTTCAGTACAGAGATTTTGATTGGAATTATATTCAAACTTCGCACTTTGATCTTTACTACTATGGCGGACAGCAAGAATTAGCTGAATTTGCTGCTGAGATAGCTGAAAAATCATATGAACAAATATCAGTTCACCTCAGATGGGATCTAAAAAAACGAGTTTCCATCATGGTTTATAATTCGCATAATGATTTTCAACAAACAAATGTTGTTGGTGCGTATATGCGAGAAGGTATTGGTGGGGTAACTGAACTTTTTAAGAATAGAGTTGTCTTCCCTTTCGAAGGAAATTATGAGCAATTCCGCCACGTGATACATCATGAATTAGTTCATGCCCTGATCAATGATATGGTTTATGGTGGAAGGATGCAAAATGTAGTCTCTAGTCGAACTCGGATTAGAGTACCTATCTGGTCTAATGAAGGTCTTGCTGAATATTTAAGTTCTAATTGGGATACAAAAGCAGATATGGTTATGCGTGATGTTGCCATACATGAGAGAATGCCTTCCGTAAAGGAATTAAACTACTTTATGGCTTATAAAGGTGGTCAGTCATTATGGAGGTTTATTACTGGGAAATATGGTAGAGAAAAAGTTGGTGATGTTTTTCGCTCTATGAAAAGAACTCAGAATGATGAAAAAGGTTATGAAGCAGCTCTAGGCATGAATTATGAAGATTTAACTAAACAGTGGCATAAATATTTAAAAAAAGAGTACTGGCCTGACGTGGAAAACAGAGACCCAATTGAAGATATTTCCGAAAGATTAACAGATCATAAAAAAGATAGAAATTTTTATAATGTAAGTCCTGCAATTTCCCCTGATGGAAGTATGGTCGCAGTCTTATCTGATGAAAATGGATATTTTGATATTCAAATACTGGATGCGATGACTGGAGAAAAGATTAAAAAATTAGTAAAAGGGAATAGGTCTGTTAATTTTGAAGAATTAAAATGGCTGCAACCAGGTCTATCATGGTCACCTGATAACCAAAAGATAGTTGTCGCGGCAAAAGCAGGGAAAAGTGATGTTCTACATGTTATTGATGTGAGCACAGGTAAGTCAGACAAATATGAATTAAATATTGATGGTGTTTTTTCGGCTTCATGGAGTCCGACTGGGAATCAAATTGCATTTGTAGGGCAGTTAGGTAATTCTAGTGATATCTATCTTTTTGATTTAGATACAAAAATAACAAAAAAAATAACTAATGATATATTTACGGATTCATATCCTTCTTGGAATTCTAACGGAACCAAGATTGTTTTTGTTTCAGATAGGGGCGATTACACCTCCGGAGAATATGAAGGTTTGATGTACGATCATGATTACAAACAAACAGATATTTACATAGTCGATATACTAAATGGTGAAATAGAAAGAGTTACAAATTCAAAATACAATGAATCCCATCCAGTATGGGCAAACGAAACGGACACATTATTTTATACAGCTGACTATAATGGTGTATGGAATCTTTTTTTACACCCACTAGGTAAAAAAGAAGATGGTAATAATTTCAAAGCCTACCCCGTAACAAATGTTCTAACAGGATTACAACAACCAACAATATCAAAAGATAATAGTATGATTATATTTGCGGGTTATGCAAATATAGGGTGGGATTTATATAGTCTCTCTAATCCATTAATGCTAAAAAAAACAATCATTGAGCCAACCCAATTTGTACTTAAAAGTGGCTCTGAAAATGAAGAAATCGTTGATTTGAGACAGCATAAATCCAATTTAATTGTTGGTAATCAGAGCAATCAATATAAAAAATGGATTTTTGCAAGAGGATATGACTATCAAAATAATGCTGATAAAATAAATAATGAGAATGAAGAGTTAGTTGAGATTGATTCAGTGAAAATTGATGGGCATTACATCCCAAAAACATATAAAACAAAGTTTACACTGGATTTAGTTAGCGGAAATCTTCAAATAAGTAATGTTTTTGGTACAAGTGGGATGACCTATTTTTCATTTAGTGATATATTAGGAGATCATCAAATTGCATTTGGTACAGAGATGGTTTTAACACTTGAGAATAGTGATTACTTTTTTCAGTATGGTTATCTAAAAAATAAGATGGATTTTTATTTTGCAGCTTTTCAAAATGCGAATTTCTTTCAAATTGATTATTGGACTTTAGGTCGCTTAAGGCATTATGGTCTACAGTCTTTTGTATCACATCCGTTTAGTCGTTTTCAAAGGATTGATTATGGATTAGCATGGCATAATATTAATTATTCTATTTTGGAGCAAACCATCAATGATTTTGGGCAGACTGAGTATACAACAACGGGAAGCACAAAATACTCTACCGTTCTTCCAAGTCTAAGTTGGGTTTATGATAACTCAATATTTGGCTTTACCGGTCCGATTGATGGTTTTAGAAAAAATACCACAATAACAGTAAGTCCAGGGGTTGGATCAAACAAATTAAAGTTTCAAACCATAAAAACAGATTTAAGAAAATATTGGAGGCTGGGTAAAGACTATACTTTTGCAATTAGAGGCTTTTTTGGCTCTAGTATGGGATCAAATAAACAAAAATTCTTTCTTGGAGGGTTACCATCTCTTTTAGCTGGAGGTGGAGAAACCAATGGTAAGAAAGATGGCAGTAACTTTAGGGAAGTTCTATTAGATACGACGAATGAATCCTTAATACATGACTTATACTTTACTGAATATGCTTGGCCATTGAGAGGAGCTCGTTTTGCAGAGCGATTTGGTAGTAATACCTCATTAGTCAATATGGAAATACGGTTTCCTTTTATTAACTATCTTGCATTAGGGTTTCCGCTTAAAATGATTTTTGGAAATATTCGTGGTCATGCTTTTGTTGATATTGGAGCATCATGGGATAATGCAGATGAATTTAATTCAACTAATTGGCCAGAAAGATATGGGACCATGAATATTGAGGATTATTCTCCATGGATTACCACTGCAGGGTTAGGAACCAAAATTAACCTAGGATATTTTTTGCTGAAAATTGAAATGGCATGGGATAAAAATCAAAATAATTATTCAAAACCTCAATGGTATTTTTCACTTGGTCCGGACTGGTAATCATAACAATCTAGTTCTAAATATTTTAAAACTTTATTATGTCTAATAACAAATCTAAAACTGCATATTTATGTAGCTCTTGTGGAGAAGATTTTCCTAAATGGAATGGACAATGCAATTCTTGTAAGGAATGGGGTACACTAGCTGAATTTAAAGTCTCAAAAGGGAAAAGTAACAGACCTTTCCAAAAACGTGAAACAAAATCTTTAAGTGATATCTTAAATAATGAGCCCGCTAAAAGAATCCCTTCTGGTTTAGCTGAGGCTGATAGAGTTCTTGGAGGCGGTTTTTTACCCGGATCTTTAATCTTATTAGGCGGGAATCCTGGTGTTGGGAAATCTACGTTAGCACTACATGTTTGCGCTGGAAGCCAGCGGAAGGTTTTATATGTATCAGCTGAAGAAAGTGAAGAGCAAGTCGCGCTTCGCGCTCGAAGAATTAATGTTAATAATGATAAATTATTTCTTTCAAGCGAGAATGAATTAGATGGAATCATAAATCACATAGATCGCATAGAGCCTGAGTTAGTAATAATTGATTCAATTCAAACCATAATGAATACAGGTCTAGATTCATTGCCTGGCTCTCCTAGCCAAATTCGTGATTGTGGTCAACGATTATTGGAGATTTCTAAACATAAAAATGTTATAATATTAATAGTTGGACATGTTACAAAAGAAGGAACTATCGCAGGGCCAAAAATGCTTGAGCATATGGTTGATACGGTATTGTACATGGAAGGTGATGATCGTTATGATCATAGAATCCTAAGATCTGCAAAAAATAGATTTGGAGCTACACATGAAGTAGGAATATTTCAAATGGATGAATCGGGTTTAAAAGAAGTCCTTAATCCAAGTGAAATGTTTTTAGCTGAAAGAAGTGTAAATGTTGCAGGGACAACGATTTATCCATCTTTAGAAGGTACTCGACCTATTCTTGTTGAAGTTCAAGCCCTAGTTACAAACTCTAATTACGGAACACCACAACGTAACGTTAATGGTTTTGATTATAAAAGACTGGGGATGCTTATTGCAGTTTTAGAAAAAAGAATGGGACTAGCAATGGGTACAAAAGATGTTTACGTAAACTTAGTGGGAGGTTTAAAAGTTGATGATCCAGCAGCCGATTTAGCAATTATATGCTCAGCTGCATCAAGTACGATGGATAAACCAATAGGTGATAATATTATATTATGCGGAGAGGTTGGATTGGCAGGTGAAATTAGATCTATCAATAGATTAGAGCAGCGTTTAAAAGAGGCTTCTACACTTGGGTTTAAGAAAGCAATTATTCCGAAAGCGAATATGAATGAAAGAATGAAAAGAATTGATATAGAAATTCATACAGTAAGTTTTGTAAAAGAAGTATTTAGGATTTTATTTTAATTTGAATTTTTCTATTAAATCAAAAGATAAGAAAACTTCTGCACGAAATGGAATATTGGAAACAGGCCATGGTTCTATTGAAACCCCAATTTTTATGCCCGTAGGTACGATAGGTGCAGTGAAGACGATGGCTCCTGAAGATTTAGAGAGTATCAACTCTCAGATAATATTAGGTAATACATATCATCTCTACTTAAGGCCAGGCACCCAAGTAATAAATAATATTGGGGGGTTACATAAATTTATTGGTTGGGATAAACCAATGCTAACAGATAGTGGAGGATTTCAAGTTTTTTCATTAGCTAGGTTAAATAAAATTTCTGAGGATGGAGTTGAATTTCAATCGCACCTAGATGGCAGCCGGCATATGTTTACTCCCGAATTCTCTATGGAAATTCAAAGAAACTTGGGTGCTGATATTATTATGGCTTTTGATGATTGTCCTCCTGGAGATGCTAATCGGGGAATCGTTTTGAATGCAGTTGAAAGAACAACAAAATGGATGAAGAGATGTAATACCTGGCTTAAAAAAAACAAAGAGCTATATAATTACAAACAAGTTTTATACCCGATTGTTCAAGGATCAGTAGATCATTCTTTAAGAAAAAAAAGTATAGAAGAATTAATTCCGTACTCTGAATGCGGGATTGCAATTGGAGGTTTGGCTGTAGGCGAAGAAAAAAATGCAATGCGTGATACTATAGAATATTGCAGTGAATTATTACCTCAAGAGCAACCGAGATACCTAATGGGTGTTGGTAAACCATCCGATCTTATAAATGCAATTCGGCATGGTATAGATATGTTTGACTGTGTTATGCCAACTAGAAATGGAAGGAATGGGCATATCTTCACAAAAGAGGGTGTAATGAATATTAAAAATCAAAAATATAAATTTGATTTTTCGGCTATTGATGAAAATAGTTCACACCCATGGGGGCAAAAATTTTCGAAATCCTACGTTCGTCATCTTTTTAATATAAAAGAAATTCTCGGATTGAGAATTGCTTCTACATTGAATTTAGCTTATTACTTAAACCTCATGGAGGAAGCTCGATTAAAAATATCGGAAGGTAATTTTAATAGTTGGTCTACCTCTTTACTTAGTGAAATGAGTAAAATGAAAGGTATGTGATGTCTAAAGTAGAGGTAAGGGTAATTGATGCTTATGTTTTTAGAAAGACAAATAACGGATTGAAGTATTTATTATTAAAACGAGCAAAAACTAAAATATACGAGGATCTTTGGCAAAGTGTTGCAGGTAAGATTGAAGCCGGAGAAAAATCTTGGGAAGCAGCAATACGAGAGTTAAAAGAAGAAACAGGCCTACGTCCAAACAAAATGTTTGTTGCAGATCATGTGAGTCGCTTTTATGAGGTATATAAGGATAGAGTGAACCTTGTACCCGTCTTTGGGATAGAAGTAATTAGTAGTAATGTGACTTTATCTGTGGAGCATTGTGAATATCAATGGATTGATTTTAAATCAGCATATGAATTATTAGTTTGGAATGGGCAAAAAGAAGGGATTTCTACGGTTCATAAGATGTTAAGTTTGGATGATGGTAAAATGCGTTGGTCAAAAGTAATAATTTAATTAGGAGCATATATGTTAGAAACTGGTACAAAAGCACCGGAATTCACTCTTGATAATCAAGATGGGAATTCAATTAGTCTAAGTGACTTTCTTGGTCAAAAAGTTCTCGTTTGGTTTTACCCGAAAGCAAGTACACCGGGCTGAATAGTCGAAGGACAAGGACTCCGGGATGAGTTCCAAAATTTTAAAGAAAAGAATACTATAGTTTTAGGTATAAGTGCAGATTCTATAAAAGCACAGAAAAATTTCTGTATTAAACAGAGCTTCCTTTTTTCATTGCTCTCAGATCCAGAAAAGTCTGTTATTAGAGATTATAAAGCTATTGGTTTAAAAAAAATGTATGGTCGTGAATACGAAGGGATTTTAAGAATTTCTTATCTTATTGATGAGAAAGGTCTTATTCACAAAGCTTATGAAAAAGTAAAAACAAAAGAACATGCTAAAGAGGTTCTACAGGATCTTAGTTAAAAATCAAGATTTAAGGTTTTATTATAGAAAGATTTTTCATTAGTTATTTCATTTAAATAGCCCATCATTACCGAATGTCCTGTTATTTCTAGCTTTTTTTCGCTAATTATGTAGTTAGTGAGATGAATAGGAGAGTTACCAAAAGAGATACAGCCAGAGTTTTCAGGGCAGATTCCTATATCTGTATCTGAAAAGGTTAACAGGTTTTTCAAGTCAAATCGTAAATTAAGATTGCAATTTTTTAAACCAATTGTAAAATCAGGTGCGGAGTTATCAATTATATAACTTGAATAAATTGGTAAAATACTTCCAAAAATAACCCAACTGATAGAATCACAAGGTAGTTTAATTGATATTCTAGATTGGCTTGGGTAAGGTAATAACTTTTGAATGCTATTTACATTTACCAAAAGATTATAATGTGAAAGTATTATACCTGAACCTTTTTCAAAGATTATAAGAGCTTCTTCATTTAATAATGGTTTATAAGTAGGTATAAAATTATTGGTTAGTTTTAATATAATCTTAAATTGTCTTTTATTTATACTGATTTCATTAGATGCTGTTGTTTTTGATTTAACCACTTCAGTTGGAACTTCACCAGGTAATATTGCTGAAGCTCCTAAATGCCATACACCAAAAAGTAAAATAGTTTTAAAAAATGGATCTTCACCTCTTATAATCAATCGATCTTTTGGTTTTAGACCTTTACTTAACAACCATGTTGCAGTTTTTTGTACTAGGTTATAAAAATCAAAATTAGTAATTGATAAGTCTTCAATAATAATTTGTTTTGAATATTTAATATTCTGCCCTTCAATAAGAGATCTCATCGAAGGATAAGGGATCATATATTCAATGGGTTCAACATTACCTATACATTGAGCTTGATAAATTTTCTTTTTCATATTTGAATTCATGTTTGAAATTAATCCAATAATCATAATGGAATACTATGTTCAAATCACACATTAAGAAAAATTAGCATCTTCTATCTTTTGATTTTTTATTTAATTATATATATTGGTGTGTGAAGTCTATAGCCTTTTATATTATTTACCTCTCGAGTTTGCTTGGTACAGAATTGGATCTCCAATATGATATTGCCGGGGGAAATAGGATTGAAATTAAAAAAGCTATTAAGATGGTCCCTGAAAAACAATCTTTAGGTATGGTTTATTTAATTGAACATATGTCAGAAGATGATTTACAGACTTTAAGTTCCAGTTTTTTATTAAATAATTGTAACCTGGCTTATAAAGCGTGGGAAGATTCACCTTGGTATACAGATATTTCTGAAAAATTATTTTTCGATTATATTTTACCTTATGCGAGTTTAAATGAAAACCGTGAAGAATGGCGGAAAGAACTGAAACAAAAATCTATTCCAATTATAAAAAATGCTAATTCTATTTCAGAGGCAGTTGTCCTTCTGAATCAAAATATATTTAAAGAGGTTGGCGTTATTTACTCTACTGAAAGACCAAAAGCAGATCAATCGCCATCTGAATCTATTAAAGCCGGTAAGGCTTCTTGTACCGGCTTAAGTATTTTATTAATAGACGCATGTAGAAGTGTTGGGATTCCAGCTCGTTTTGTCGGTACCTCATCATGGTATAATAATTCTGGAAATCATTCATGGATAGAGATTTGGGATAATGGGTGGCATTATACTGGTGCAGCTGAGCCAACTGGAAACAATCTTGATGAGGTTTGGTTTGCAGAACATGCATCAAAAGCAACCTCTGGGGATATGAAATATGGTATTTTTGCAGCTACATGGGGGGAAACGGATACTTATTTTCCAATGGATTGGCTTCCTGGAATAAAAAAATATAATTCAATTGATGTAACGGATAAATATAAAAAATTTTTATTAAATAAAGAGTTAATTCCAATCAGTCTAAGGGTCTTAGGCCCCCTTGGTCAAAGAAAAGCTGTTAGAGTAATAGTTGAAAATGAAAATGAAGTCATTTTTGAGGGAAAAAGTAAAAATGAAAGTTGTGATTTAAATGATCACTTGATTGTTCTACTTCAAAAAGGAAAAACATTCACTTTTAAAACTGAATACTCTAAAGAAAAACTACTTATTCAAAATGAACAGATTGTAGATCTTGGGATAAAATTAAAAAGCAAAAAGTAATGTACACAAGTCAAAGAGTTTCTAAAATTATGTTTTAGATAATTAGGGATTCTAAATACTTTTATTTTTCAGGCTTTATCTTTCTTTTTATTTCAATATTATCTGTAGTCCGAGAATACCAATTCCCAGCAAGACGACCTAATGGTTGAAGCTTATCTAGAGTGATTCTTCCTTCTTCATATATTGAATCATCTATATGAAAAAGTACGATAGAACCAATAACAATGAATCCGCTACCAGCTTTTCCATCACCAATTT
>Ga0308013_10001100_pt1 | contig 13524 bp, 19 predicted proteins | sample Neamet181_FD_203131 | JGI IMG/M metagenome (GOLD analysis project Ga0308013, IMG submission 203131) | Marine microbial communities from water near the shore, Antarctic Ocean - #181 | ecosystem: Environmental > Aquatic > Marine > Unclassified | place: Southern Ocean | collected 2014-07-25
TCATATTAGAAGATGAGGGCTTAAGCTCGTACCAACGTGTACCAGCTACAGTCTCAACATAGGTGTTACCGTACATAGGATCAGTATCTCCGCTTTCACCTTGAGCTAAGAAAGGCCACTGAGGTTCTTCATTAACAATATCAAGGTATGCTCTGTTGATACAGTCTTTAGCATGTTGCTGAACACCGATAGCCGCTGCAAAAGTAGAAGAGGTCAAAGCAACCTCATTTAATTCTCGCAGTAATTCATTTGTTAATGTAATGAATGTTGCCATTGTTTACTTCCCTGCCTTTGCCTTAGATTTCTTAGATAAGTCTTTCTTATGGAATAATTTCACGCTTGTTTTACCGTGTGTTTTTCCTGTGTGCAAAGAACCGTCAGGCATCTTATGAGTATTACCTTTGTACTCAGTACCATCCTTTTTAAAGTGAGGTACACCTTTCACTTAGAAGATACGCTGTTGTTCCTACCTGCTTTGGCAGAACACATTTTTTCCATTTCAAAAATACTAGGGTTGCCTTTAGTCATCATACCACCTTGCATTTTAGGAGTTCGCATCTGCTCATCCATCATACTTTTATTCTTCATGTCCATAGGTGAAATATTAGTACCGTATCCACCGCCCATATAACCTTGTCTTTTATTCATGAGTCTTGCTCCGTTGAAAAAGTTTTACTAAGTGCTCTGTCGCTTTTCTGGTCAGAGCTTTTATTAAAAATCTTATCATAGTTTTCTTGATACTTGGCTCTGTCAAAGCCCTTACGAAAGCGGCTTTCTTTAGATACAATCGCTTTCCTAAAAACTACAGGGTTATTTTCACTTCCAATGGTTGCCATATTCTGTACCTTTATAAATTAAAGGATCGGGGGCCTTTTACAGCCCCCTTACCAATTAGTCTACGCCGTAGAAGGCTGATACCATCGCGTCACCACGAAGTACCTTAGCGCCATATACATGAAGACCACGTACAATATCACCAAAGCTATCTGGGTCACGGATGACCTCAGTGCTAGTGATAGTCTGAGCAGTAGCAGTAGCTGACATGTGACCAGCAAGACACTTACCAGCAGCATTAGATGCAGCAGCAATGTTGTTAGTCTTATACATATCAAAGCCACGTAGCTTACCAGAGCTTACCAAACCATTACGGATTGAACCCTGTCCTGCATTGTAATCCACTGACAGAAGCTTAGAAGAGCTTTGTACTAGGATTTCATAGAACTCAGGAGATGCCAAGAACCAGCGACCTTCTTCAGGTACGTTCTGTTCGTCAAGAAGACGAGCCATACGAGAAAGAACATCAATAGGATCATGCTCTGAAGAGCCGAAACCGATATCCAAGTTACCAGTACCGTCGAAAGTACCAGCAGCAAGGTCAGTTGCATTGTCAGAACCAAGAATATGGTTAGGACTAGAGGCAGAAACACCAGCGAACATTGAAGCAATGACACCTGTATCAAAAGCATCACGCAGAGCGTAAGCAGCTGAAGAAGTGGCTACGTCACGGAAGTTTACATGTGACATGTTTGTTTCAATATCATCGACAATGAACTTGAATGCGTTAGCAGTATCAATAACAAGAGTAACTTCTTGGTCGGTCAAAGCTGTCTTTGTTACGTCTGCGCCACGCTCATACTGGTAAACAGTAATTTCGGGTTCTTTGATGATTCGTACACTATCACCGAATGCTGCAATTTCACCAGCATAATCCGTGTTCGTAATAGCTTCTGCTACTGACGACTTACGGAAAAAGTTTAGTACTTGTTTTGAATATACTTTTGGTAGGAAAAACGAGTTAGTTTGTCCTGCTACAGAATTACCAAAGTTACCATTGGTGTCTGTACCTTGCTCAAATAGAGCGTCTGATTGGTTAAAAGCCATTTAAAATTACTCCTTAAAGTAGAAAGATTATCATCTACGAACCCTTCCCTCGATCATGGCTAGGTTGATTTCTTGTTCATACCTATCAAACTGATCAATGGACATTTTCGCTATTTCGCCCTCTGTCCAAATCCTAGCTTCTTTAGAATCTACATTTGTTGTTTTAGTAGATACTATGTCAGCAGCAGAGCCTTGACTTTGCTTTCGATTTGAACGTTTCTTTTGAGTAGTTTGTCCTTTACCTGTATCTAACTTATAAAGATCTAACGCTTTAATTGCTAAACCAACATCATCAGGATTGTCATAAATCCAAGCCTGAATCTGATTCGGTTGATCTTTCGCCCAGTCGTGAAAGTTATCGTCACCTCTGATTGTGTCAAAGTCTGGATGCCTTTCTTGTAGAGCCGTTTCAGCTTCTCTTGCTGCAATCTGTGCTTCTCTGCCTTCAATGACAGAAAGTTTAGAACGCAACGTTTCCACTTCTTGTTGGCTACGCATATGAGCTACAGTTTCTACCGTATCATACAGATCAGGATACTCTTCTCTAAAACGATCTAAGTCCTCTTGAGACTTTGGAGCTTCGTACACAGGTTCAGACGCTTGAGTCTGTTCCAACATGTCCTGCTCTTTTCGTTTAAATTCGTTAAGTTTCTGATCATAATGTTTCTTTAGGTCGTCGTAACGCTTCTTATAGTTAGTACTGGGTTGGCCTTCATCATCATCAGAAGGGGCCTTTTTATTACGGGTAGCCTTCTGTTGTTGAGGTTCGTTATCTTCTTCATAATATAAGCTTTCACCTGCATTTTGAGAAGTCTTTGAAGACCCCTGCTTGTGCCACGCTTTACGCGCATTATATGGATTGGATACTTCTTCCTCTTCGTGTGCCTGTTCGGACATTCTACTCTCCTTTCTACGGGGCTTGTTTCTTTCAAGGTAGCCTATTTCAAACGTCTTTAGAAATGGGTGCTTGTACTACAAGGTAGCCGTACTTATTTTATTTTATTAGCGGTTTCCCATAAGGCTAGGCATCCGATTAGCTCTTAACATAGATTTCTCTACAGCATCATCTTCCTCTTGCATAGGCATTCCATAAGGATCACCTAGCAAACCTCCTTGGGCGTAACCCGCCAGACCTCCACTAGCTTTTCGTTCAGCATCATCCATCATTACTTGAAGATTATCTGCGCCGATCTCACTAGTAGCTTCTTCAGTGACCACAAACTCTCCATCGCTTAATCGCGCAGGAATAGAATCTGATACACCTGTTCCGGGGCCTTCAACTTCTCCAGCCCCAGAAAACTCTGATGCAGTCGTTATGACTTTATCAAAGATTTCACTAAGCATTGAATCTGATTCCAATACTCCTATTAAATACTCTTGTTCTGTTTCGTCTAAAGACTGACCTAGCACTTCCTCTAGATAAGCTCCTTCCATTTCATCATCAGGGAGCTGCTCTTCTGAAGCTGTTGCCTGTTCTTCTGGTGTAAAAGTGTCTACAGGTTCTTCAGGAGGCATCATAGACTCTTCTTCTTCTAGAGCCATCTCAGGTGGTACAAGCATTGAACCGCCTTCTGCATATTTTTTCTTATTCATCATACTTTCTCTCCAATTCTGATTTTACAATGTCTTTCAGCTGCTCTAGTTTACCCAGAGAACTCAGCTTCCCCTGACTGCGGAACAGCTCCAGTTCCGATGTTGCCACCGCCAGTACCTGTTGCTCCAAGGTCTTGAGGCTGTTGAGGTACTCCTTCAGCGGGAGCCACATCTCCGGGTTGTTCACCAGCGGGGCCAGCTTCCGGGCCAGTTGCTTGTCCAACATTGTTTTGCATCCCTATAATTTGAGCCATCAGTGCCGCTTCTTCTGGATTGTTGATCAGTTCGTCTGGATCAAGGTCAAGACTGTAAGCTAGTTCACTAATAAGCTTGTTCATTTTAATAAAAGGCGCTATAGCAGGGTTTTGAGCAGTCTGTAAGAACATAGTAAGACGTTGACTACGTACTTCTTTCTGCATAAGGCTATTAGTACCTGTTGCTTTTACTTCTAAGTCCCCTTTAACGTTTAACTTAGACTCTAGGAACTGCATATTCCACTGGAAGTAAGACTCACCCATTGGTTTTAGCAAGAAATCATCAAGATTCTTAATGACTGTTTTAATATTAAGAGATGCAGCACCCAGCAACATAGACATACCAGATGCAGTACGCGTCATACTCTGTACACCTGTCTGACCATGCGAATAACTAGGGATACCTGTCTGTTCATCAGCTAACTGACGAAACTTATCAAACATCATCATGTTTTCTTGTGAAGTATTAGGGAATTTCAAGCCGTTAATAGCTGTTCCGGGCATACCTGCTTGTCTTCTAAAGACTTTACCGGGGTAAATCTCCATACTCTGACCGCCTACTAAGGCTGTTTCGTCTACATCAAAGACAAGAGATCCTGAAAGAGCTAGATTGTCAATAGCCATACGCGCATGACCGTTCATGATCCTCTGAGAGTCATCCATGTTCTCTGCTACACCAATACCAAAGAAACTATAAGGGTTACGTTCGTAAGGGAAAGCGTGATAAGGAAGTCTAAAGGGTGTAAAAGGATTGATAACTGCTCGTAGCATCTGTCCATTACAAATCCAAGCATTTACTTGTACTTCGTCTAGATCATCTACTTCCTCAGGTATATCCATACCGACTTCACGGGCGTACTCAGCATCAATAACGCCCCAGTACTCTAGTACCTCAAACTGACCACCGCCTTCTTCACTAGTACGGTGATCATCTTTAAGCTCTTGCTCATAATCTTTTTCTTCGTAGTTAGGGCCTAAAGCAAGAGCCTGTCTAATAGCATCTTTATCGAAGTAAGGCATTCTAGCGAGCGAACGTATCTTAGTACGGTTCATCCTGTGACGATGAAAAACGTACTCTGCTTCGTTTATGTTAGTAGCGTTAGGATCTGGGAAAAAGTCCCATATACTTACAAACTCAATACGAGGGACACGTACATCAACAGGTTTATGTGTTCTGTTGCCTTCGTCATCCTCTTCCCAACGGTTTAAAGTTTTGTTGAAGTTGAAAGGGCCTTTAACAATGCCTGTTCCAAAAAGAGCCGACTCGAAAAGCGCGTTACGTATTTCACTAGCACCGTTAGACTCTTCAATTTGATCGTGTATAAGCTTCTCTAAACGTCTTGCAGCCTCTTTAGCAGGGCTGACCTGTATGCTTTCAGCTGTTACAGCAGGGCCTTCAGTAAGCTTCTCTGCTCCTAGTACTTCAAGAGGAACATCAGCAAAAGTACCTGAACCATAAGTAGCTCCTGCCTTTAGTACTTTACCGTCACCATCAAAACCAACATCAAAAGGGTTCTCTTCTTTTTCTTCTTTGTCTTCTTTCTTTTCGGTAGTCGTTTCTAAACCCGGTAAAGGGTTCTGAGGATCTAGATGAGCATACTCGCTAATACCTTCTGGTACTTTTGTTTCAGCAACACCGATAGGAAACTTGTTACCACCGAATATAACATCAACAAGCTGTCCGAAGGCTGCTAGAACTTTAGTCTTTGTAACTTTGACGAAAACTCTAGACTTCTCTGATTCACGGAAACGGACGTTCTTACCGTACAGACCACGATAGTTGTGGTAAGCAGTAAGCCATCTTTGCTCGTCCAAGTCTCTAGCACTTTCAGCCTGTTCGTAACGATCCATAAGAAGACCAACGAAATTAATACGCAGTGACTCTTCTAGCGTAAGCTGGAGGCCGTCTTCGTCTTCGACTTCTTCAAAATATAAGCCGTTAGATGTAAGGCTGTTGTCTGAACTCATTTATTTTCCTTAGCAAACCATAAACTCTGTTGCAATGTTGTAGTTAAAAATACACAGAGTCCTGTTGAGTTAACAGAACCCTGCGTTAACTAGCTCTATAGTTCTTGGAACCTAGCGATATAAGTAACAGTCGTAGCAGCAGTTGCCAAGTCAGCACCAATAGGTCGCAGAGTAACAAAGATATTACGTGCTGCTGCACTGTACAAAGCTGCTGCAATTACAATAGCTTCTGTAGTGGCTGGGCCACCTTTAGGGCCGACACCTGTGGTAGCAAACTGGTTGGCTGCTTTACCACTAGCATTTGAAATGATATTCAAAGGCACGTTAGCAGTCCAAGTTACAGCAGCACCACCGTCATCTAGAAGAGCTGTAGCTGCAAGTAGCTGTGCGCCAGCAGATGCAGTACCAATAGAGATGTCTAGGTCATTACCTGAAGAACCGCCTGTAACAATGTTACCTGCTGGATAAGCAATCAAATCTGTTAGGATTGTACCTGCTGGCTGTGCGATAGTAACGATAGTATTTGTATCGTCAGTTACGGCAATAGTACCAGTAGTCACTTTGACTTCCTGAAGAGTTGTTACTTGTTGTGTAGGGTTAGTAGTTTCTACGCGAGATGCAAGTCCTCTTACGTCACCTGTTTTTGCTGAGTTACGTCCCGTATCTCTAATATTTACTGCTGACATTTTAAATCCTCGATTAAGTTATATAATTATTTTACTACTAGTTAGTAGCCGAAGTTTCTTATTATTAGTATCCAAATTCCGAATCAACAGGAGTATAAGCCTGTTCCATTCTCATGTGTCTAAGCTGACCAAAGATATCATTTACTCTTGGCCTAGACATAATAAGATACCTTAAGGCATCATAAGCATGATCAGGAGCATGTGTATCAACATCTTCGGGGTTAGATTTATCCAGAGGAATACTTTGGAGTTCTTTTATCAAGTTAGGACAGCTATTGAATATTTGTATTTTTGGTCTGCCGCTTGGTTGAACTCTTAAGTATTCGTGGATTTGAATCTTTCCTTGAATTCTGTTCTTGTCTGCTCTACGCAGTTTATGCCCAGCACGTTGAAGTGTCTCTCCAACTGTAGGGCCTGTTGTACCTGTTCTATTCCATGCTGCTGTGTCTAATACACCTTGAACAGAGAAAGGGTCTTGAAGCTCCATATTAGTAATCATTGCAGCGAGATCAACACCTGTTAAACCTTTACGATATAACTCTCTGTATATAATTAATGTTCCGTCACTAGGATCAACACAACCCCAGATACAAGAACTTTCAGAGGCATAGCCGTAGTCAATTCCTTTTATTCTTTCCCAACCTACAGGTATTTCAAAAGGTGTAATAACATGAACAGCCATATCGAACTCTGTAAAGGCTGCACCTTCTGTAATATCCCAGTTGCCTTCTAGGAGCTGTCTACGTTGTACTTCTGGTAGAGCTTTAAGCATTTGTTCGTATCTACCATCTGTAGACAGATACGGATTGTCTTCTAAACGTGCTGGTATAAATCTTCTTGTTAAGCCGTCCTGACCTACATACGATGTATTAGGTGGTGATGGACTTACATATCGTTTCTTTACCCACGTTGCACCAGCACCACCGGGGTTAGCTGTACATCGCATATAAGGTGTAATTAAAGAATCTGTTGTTCTTAGTCGTGAGGCTAAGTAGTTCCAAGCAAACTCTGTTGTTAAGTGAGTGATCTCATCGAAACCAATCCAACTATATGCCTGTCCCTGATAGCGGTAAACATCTGCATCTCTTTCTAGATAACCAAACTCTAGTTTAGCTCCACTAGGAAACGTCCAGATCTTCTCAACTTCTCTAAACTTACAACCCGGAAAAGCCTTGGGATATAACTCCCTAGACTTATCTATTAACTCTCTTAGTTCAGGCATCGAACGTCGAAGTATCAAAGCCCTGTGAGCAGACCTGTGTGCAAACCTCAGAGGGTCTATGATCATCGCATAGGACTTACCACCCCCTGCTGCACCACCGTAGAGAACGTCTGTCTCAGGGGCTGCTAAGAAGTCTGTCTGCGGCCCTTCGTTTGGTCTAAAGATAACATTCTCTAATGCTTCTTCTTTTAACCTAGTAGGTAGACTCTCAATGTCTGCTACAATCTTACCTTCAGTTGATACTTCTTTATTGTCTAATTTATTTAGGGTAGATCGCGAAGTCTTTAGAGAGTTCTTTTGATTCTTTAACTTTAATTCAGCTTTTGCTATTAACTTTTCTTTTGTACGTACTGCTTTATTAGCAGCTAGTCTAGCCTTAGTAGAAGAGCTAAAGTTATATCCTCTGGACTTAGTACCTTTCTTACGACCTCCTTTTTTCTTTGGAGTACCATCAACCTTTAAGACAAAGTTACCTTCTTCGTCTTTTAAGTAGTCATCTGGCTTAACTTCCCAATCTTTCATATATTAAGTTTTTTAGCCCTTGATGACTTATTTTTCTATCTGTTTTATATTCTAACCAAGCAGAGCCTTCACGAAGACTAAGCGAACCTTCAACAACTAAAGCTTTGATTGTCTGTAAAGCTAGAAGTTCCTTAGGAACCTCCTCTAGCATTTTAGGATCTTCTTCTGTTACTTTGTACCCAAAGGGAATAACACTACTACGTTTCGGGATGTTCAATTATTATCTCTTCTTTTGCAGGTAAAATAAATACTCCACCTGAAACAGTGTGACTAACATCTAGCCTATCAGACTTTCCTAGTCCAATACGATCTAAGATGGTCTGTGCAGCCTGTAGCCTTATATTAGCTTGAGGTACTGGTTGCTCAGAATTCATAATTGAAGTCAGTTTAAGTGCAGCTTGAGGTGCAGATTGTGCGAGGATATTGGATGCAAGGTCTATTATTTCAGTCTTTAAAGATTTTGTAACCTGTCCATGATTCCCCGCATAACCTGCAAGCTCTGCTGCTTTCTTCGGATCACCTCCTACCTCTTCTAGATAACCTAGAAAGTCTTGTTGTTTTGTTGTGAGTTGTTTTTTATTGGTCATGGGTAATAGTATAGGGCTAGGTACAGCATCTGTCAAGTCTTTTCTTATTTATTTCAAAAGACTTGACAAATGCTCATCCTGACGCTATACTACTTATAGCCCCACCGGGGCCACATATGAATATACATACATCTCTCTAGAGGCTTATAAGCCCCGCATAAGTACTTTCCTTAACGTTACTAGTACCCCCTAGATACTTAAGTACTTTTAAGCCCTGCATAAATACATTCTCTAAAGACACCTGCCTCCATAGTCTAGTTGACACTTCGAAATCCTCTAAAATGTATGTGATTGTGTATATATACCCCACCCCCCCATGGCCCCCTGCCCACCCCCTCGCGCACTATAAAGATCTTCAAAGATATCTATCGCACTCCTGCACTCGCGAAGGAATACTCTAAAGTATTCCAGAGTCTCTCCATAATTCCTCCATAGGATTCTCCTTGACAGCCATTTGAGAGCTTAAAAGAACCTTTAGAGTTAGCAATAACTCTAAAGGTTTCCATAGATTTCAATAGCTTACAGGTATTTCCCCAGCATTAATTAACGCGCCCGTGAGAACTCACCCGTCACGTTACACGCAAGTGTTTACTTCGCACCTGCCTGTCTTTAACGCGCTAGAAAATTCTGAAGATTTTAGAGCTTGAATGGCGGTTCTGGCTTTTTTCACGCGTGTTAACACATGCATAATGCGCACATGATTAATCACGCACGAAAAGGGCTTGACTTCAACCTGACCTGACCTGTAGCTTTGAAAGCGTTCGATAGGACGACCTCACTCACAACACAAGGTATTTATACATGAATAACACATATGCAAACATAGATCAGACTAGAGCTGCGACATACAAGCAATTCGACTTCGCAGTATTTAAACTAGCTGAACGTATGGCGGATGGTCAAAAGATTAACTTAAAGATCGACGGCAAGGCCAACCCGAAGTTCAGAATTCTTAAGGCTCGAATCGGTGCATCGGTAGCCAAATTCTACGGGGATAAGAATCAAAAGATGACTCATGGCGATGCTCAGAAGTATATAACCACCGGAGTAATTCCGAAGGAAATTATGGCGCTAGTCAAGACGGATGATGCCGAAGTTACTAAAGCAAAGCCGAAGGCTAAAGTGAAGGCGGAAGTTAAGCCGAAGGCTGAAACGGTTTGGGCAAAGGAAATAAAATCTGCCAAGAAGCCGAAGGCTAAAGCGAAATCGAAAGACTCTTTGAAGCTTAAGCAATTAGCGAAGCTAAGGGAAATGTTAGCCGCTGCCGAAGCAGAGCTTGATGCATCTTAAATAAAACTTAATGCCTACTTCGGTGGGCTTCATAACTTTGGAGAATTTAATGGAATATTTACAATTATTTTGTGTGTTGGCAATAGCGTTTAGTTTTGTCTTAGGCTTCATGATATACTTGGATGGCGAGGAGGAAGATTAATGGAAGGTATACAAGTATTTTGTTTAGTAGTATTGGCGCTTATCTTACTCATAATAATTTCCAATGGTGAATAGATATGAATGAAAGAAATAAATTAGTTAAGACTGTGGAAGAATTAAATATATATTATAAACCACTTGACATAGGTTATCTTAGATTAGAATTCAATAGAGAATCAGCGCGTGTTTGTTTCAAGGCTAATAAATCTACCTATGATGTACCGTGGGTTTTTGGTATAGATTGGCTAGGTTATAAAGATTTAAGAGTTAGACTTGAAGATTTATCAATAGGTATTTATATAATGGATAAAAGAATATGAATAAGAAAGGCGGTACTGAATGGAATTTAGAACAGGAAGATAATGATTTTAAATACGAGGGTGAGGGGAGTAGTGGTTATCATTGGAATTCACTTGATAGAGTCTACATGGTTCCGGCTAAGGTAGCTTTTGATACTCTAAAGATGCCAGATAATATTAAAGAATTATATATGTACATGTATACAAAGAGTCATACTCATTATTTCAAGCACTCTTTAACAAGGGAATACTTTACTACTCAAGAAATATAAGCCTATCTAAGAGGCGTTAATTAAACTGGTAGGTAGTGTTAGCCTTTAGTTTTAAACGCCTCAGGAGTTAAATCAAGGGCGTTAGAGAGGCTTTATAGAGTATACCACACGTTACTGGCCTTGACAGACGTTTTGAGATCTGGCAGGGTGTATGCAAATCACGAATCGCAAACCACCGGAGACTTAAAATGAGATCTATTAGATTAATTGCCACTGAAATTGAAAATGATTGGACGAAAATTAGCTACACTGCCCGACCTTATCTTGAGGCAATGTATTCTCTTAACGAAATTACGGATGAATACTATTTTGATTCAGGTAAAAGTGTAGTGCTTTACTTCTTAGCAAATGCGGGTACTTGGAGAGGTGAGACAGCCAGACGAGTTAAATTAGAATTAAAAGGGATGTTTAAATAACATGACATATAATCAGTTGAAATCTATAATTGAGCAGATGGATAAAAAAGAATTAGAAGACAGCGTTGACATTGGCTTACCTTGTAAGTACGGTATTGGCGAAACATATTTCTATCAGTGTAACAGTTTAACTTATGATAATGTATTAAACAAATTTATTGTAACAGGACTTGAACATGAATGAAAACTTAATAACATCAGAATCTTTAGAGCTTTTAAGATCTAATAAGACATTTTATATGTCTACTAAAAGACCTCTATTAGGATTTAATAGTTCTAATAAGATCTTAAAAGGTCTTAAGAAACTTAATTATACCACCGGAATACTGTATTTGCAACCATCTAATGCAGTATCTAAGAAAACTTTATGTCCTCATGCTAAACCTGCTGGTTGTGAAGAGCCTTGCTTAGGTAAAAAGTCTGGACGTTTAGCAATGTTAACCTCTCAGAAAGCTATGACTCGCAGGACAATACAATATGTGTTAGACCCTGATGGGTTTAAGGATAGACTCAGATTAGAGATCATTAAAAATGAGACAGATAAGTATTGCATAAGGTTAAATGGTACTAGCGATATAGACTTTTCAGATTTAATTTCATCGCTACCTAACATTCAATTCTATGATTACACTAAAGTATTTCATAGGGTTGAAAGAAATAACCTATCTAATTATCACTTAACATATTCAGCTTCCTTCAAGACTCAGAAGTTAATTAATAAAACTAAAGAGGCGGCTTACAAGGGATTTAATATTGCAATACCTTTAAACTCTAAAGGTTCTAAGGGAGACTTTAAGATACCTACTAAGTTAATCATTAATAATAACCTTACAAGTTTAAATGACTTTGATGTTACCGACCTTAGATTCTTGGATAAGGCAGGTAGTATAGGCACATTAACTCGTAAAGGTTCTAGTATTAAACAAAGACTAGCGGAACAGAGCGACCCTAGTTTCTTTGGTAATATTAACACGCTCACCTTACTGGCTTGACAGGGGTTGACGGGCCGTGATAGAGTGGCCCCGACATCAACGACAAATAGTTTTATCTTTAATCAGGAGTTCTTATGAACGCAGTAGTTTCTTTATTTAAAAATAATTCAGACATTGATAATCTACGTGACTCAGGTTACGGCAGTGCAGCATTTGAGGTTATTAAAACTCCTATGTATTTCCGTACCGCTGATGGCTCTTCAAAAGAAGTGGCTAATAAAGATATGTATTTCCGAGCCGATACAGGGGATCAACTTGCTGTACATAGTTCTAAATATAAGATGGTTACTCACCAATCTATGATTGATACTGCTCGAAAAGTTTTGGAGCGTAGTCAATTAAATCTAAAAGATATCAAAGAAACTATAGCGGTTGGTGATAGTGGTGGCGTTTGTTTTGTGAGGCATCAGCTACCTAATCACCAAATAGAAACTCCCGATGGTGACACTGCTATTATGGAATTGTTACATATTAATTCTCATACATCTGTCTGGCCTTATCAGGCTACCGCTGGGGCCAATCAAAATGCATGTACTAATCATCAAGTATTTTTGGGTGAGATAGCTGCCATCTACAAGGCGCGACACACTCAGAGTTTAGATGTTGATCGAGGGGCTAACCTGATGAATAAGATTATGGGTGTGATGGATGAACAGAATAATATATGGGGCCGCTGGAAAAATACTAATGTAGGTTTGAAGGAAGCAGTTAGACATATCGCTACCGCAACAGGTTCTAAAGTTGCATTGGATTTGCTAGATAAAGATGAGGACTTTAGTAGTATCGTCGATGTTCCTGCCGTGTATAATAACAGTTCGTTCATGTATGTCATGTCTAAATATATGGGACATTATCAGCAGAAAATGGGTAGTAACTACTGGGCTGTATACAATGCACTAACTGATTGGGCTACTCATCACACTGGTACACGTTCGAATACCATAGACCTGCCTATCGCTCAAGTTAAAAGATCTGAAAAAATTCAACAAACTATCAGGAACTTTTCAATAGCTGCCTAGCATTCAACCCTGAGTATGGTATAAAACTACTCACTTAATATAACTTTTAAACGGTAATTAATTATGAATGTATATGCAGTGATGGAAAGTACAAGAATCGATAGCCCCTTTGCGACAAGTAGTGCTCTGTTTATCTACGGGCTAGAAGAGGATGCAATCAAACGTGTAGCCCAGCTTGAAAAAGATAGAGATGATGAACTCATGCCAAGTGTAGTTGGTTATTATTATACAATAAAGGAGGTACTGTAATGGATATTAAAGATGTGAAAGACCTACGCAATATCACACTAACAAAGGAAGAGTACGTGAAGCTGGGTCAGATCAATAAGTACTTACCACTACCACCTAAGAAGGTGATGATGCAGATGTGGGAGCATAGTGA
>Ga0308013_10001109_pt1 | contig 13463 bp, 23 predicted proteins | sample Neamet181_FD_203131 | JGI IMG/M metagenome (GOLD analysis project Ga0308013, IMG submission 203131) | Marine microbial communities from water near the shore, Antarctic Ocean - #181 | ecosystem: Environmental > Aquatic > Marine > Unclassified | place: Southern Ocean | collected 2014-07-25
TATTAAAGGTTACTAACTTCCTCCAAAGGTATAACGTTTATCTGTTGTTATCTATAGTTCAATAATACAACGTGTTAGTAACCATCAATGCATAATGCATTAAAGGATAATGAGTAAACCTACTGTACAAGCTTAGTGTCCCCACTAATTAGATGCACCTACTCACCAGCAACTTCGCAGTTGAAGTTTCATCGTTATTTTTAAGACAAACCTCATTATCCATCAATTCATTATCTACATTTTATAGATAGCAGACCACACTAGTTTCAGTAACTTGCGTGCTTATCCTGACTTAACCTAGGTCTAGTTTACCTAATGTGGTCTGTAATCCATTCGGCAGCACCAATCATAACTGATTGCCGAAACCGTTAAAAAAAGCCCCATACTCATTACAAGTACAGGGCTTAGAATTTCTATTAAGACTTTAACTTTCTAGAAGTTACAGCTTGTAATTTAGCTAGTCTTTCTTTATTAAATATAATACCAGCAGATACTACTTTATCTTTAGCTGTTACTGATTTAACTCTAGCAGATTTAGGTACATACTTTTTGTCATATACCTCTTTATAAGCATCTTCGTAAGCTTCTACTATAACAGTAGCTCTCCTAATATTCATTACTTGAGCTTCAGTTCTAAATAATAACCTATCTAATATACTCTTAGATATTTCATTACCTTGATCGTTTCTAACTGCTTTAGCAGTATCTTCTTTAGTCTTCTCAAACGATGTTTCACACATCTCTAAGTGTCTTTTCGCACAACCATAATAGCTGTCAAAATTCCACTCAGCAATCATAGACCATTCTTTACTTTCTACGAATGGTGCTATTAGTGTTCTAACCAATGTAAACACTCCGTCTTTCATAGATTGTTCAGCTTCATCTAATACGATTTCCATATTAGCAACTCTATTATCTGAATAATCTTCATATACTTCATCTTTCATTATAGTCATAAACAACTCCTATTTACTTATTAATTTGCTCAGTAACATAGATAAATCTAAATATACCAAGTCCTATCATTAACAATCCAACTGTCCTTAATTCAGGCAAATGAATTGTCATTATCACACCAAGAAAGGCTATTAAGAAACTTAACAACCACATCACTATTCTAAGTATCGTCATATTATATCCTTCCATATAACTTATTAAGCTCATCATCTATGTTAGCCACCTTACTAACATTCTGTTTCTCAACAGCTTCTTCTCTCAAGACAGATAACTCACTAACTCTTTTCTTATCTTTACTGTCTAACTTTATTTCAAAGTAATCTAACATATCATTCACGTTCATAACATCTCCTATTAGTTAATTAACGACCACATGGTCAACCCGTGCAAGAACGAGGTAGAGTCTGATCTGCAAGTGCTTGGCAGATGTAATCTGCGACAAGGCTGATTCGACCAGAGGAGAAGCAACTTGTCCACTTGTTGATTAGAAGGAGTCCTTGTTATGCTAGGGTGATCCGTGTGTAGTCCTCGCCCCTCAATGGCTACACAACCTGTAGCACCATCCTGGCAAGATCTATTCTGTGCGTGTGCTACCGAATAGTTTGTGTGCGTTGTGAGTTGCAATGGCCTAAAGTAGACCATACGAATGGATAGGGCAGAATAAATAAACGTTTCCTATCTAAACCAACAAAGGGATTTAAAGCACATGAGTGAGAAATTAACCGACAAACAAATAGCCTTAGTTGATACCATCGTAGCAACAGGGTGCAGTATCATTGAAGCATCAGAAAAGGCAGGGTATTCAACGAATGGAAGCAGAGAAGCAGGGAGAGTAAGTGCTTCTCGCACTCTACGTTTACCCAAGGTACAGAGTTATATGCAAAGAAGAATTGCAGATACTCTTGGAATGGGTGCAGTAGTGGCGAGTAGAAGGATGATTGAGCTATCACAAGGAGCAAGGAGTGAGTATGTTCAGCTAGAAGCATCGAGGGATATACTAGACAGAGTGGGACTAAGAAGTCCTGACAGAGTAAGTCATAGTATACAAGGAGATATTAAGATAAATATCGATTTAAGTTAGATGTCGGTACAACAGAAGTAATTGACCACAGTCCTCTTAGGAGGGGGTGGGGGCAAAAACAGCATCGTGTTAGATGACTAATAGTCCCTTACACGCAACAGAGGTTAAATAAAACTTTTTAAAAAAAACCTTGACGAAAAAGGTTCGGCAGCAAAAGCCTTATCTAAGAATAAGTACAAAGAATAATTTTTTATGAAAAAAAGTAAGATGACCGAAGAAGAACATGAAACACGTTCTCAATTCAAGAAGACTTCTCAACATACGAGAAGACCAAAAACGTCTTCAATGAATAAGGCTAAAAAAAGAGATTATAAGGCATATAATAGGCAGGGGAAGTAATGTGCGTTTTCAAGATTAGCATATATTGCTAAACCTATTATAAAGGAAAATAATTATGGCACATGAAGGTTGGCACACAAAATCTTGGATAGCAGATAAAATTAAAGATGGCAAAAAGGAAGATCCTTTATATCCATCAACTGACGCACAAATAGATTATATCTATGGGCCAGGTGCTTCAGAGAAAGCAATGGCTGATGTTGCTAAGAAAAATAAATCTAAGAAAAAATAAACTAAACTACATAAGTGCGTTTAAAAATATTTTAAAACACTATAGTTAGATTGTTCACTAATCGAGAGGAACAATGCAAAATTACCTACTAAAGATATGGAGTATGGACACAATGGATCTTAAAAAAGAGATCTTGTTTTCCTCCCCAAATAATGTTACTGCTGCTCAACAAGCTTCTGCTGCTACACCAGATAACTGTCGTGCTAGTTATGAAGAAATAATAAAGGATGAATATGAAAAAAATAATAAACAAGAAGCCAAGAAAACCGAAGAAGCCTTCTAAACCAAAACCTAGACCTAGTGGCTACTAGATTAGAAAAAGAACATATGAGTAGAGTTGCTGAACTAGGATGCTTTGTCTGTGAAAGACCAGCCTCACTACATCATATAAGACCCCCTGGGACAGGCATAGGAAGACGGACAAGCCACTTCGAGGTTATTCCGTTATGCCATGACCATCATCAGGGAAACTTCTCTATACATCTGTCTAAGAAGGCATTTGAAGAAAAGTATGGTAAAGAAACTGAAATACTCAAAGAAGTATTAGAAAGGGTAAAATGTCATTCCTAAATAATTTAAGTATAAAGGATAGAAAAAGATTAAGAACGATTGTTAAGAAAACACATTTACAACATTACCCAACACACATGATAACAGATTATGAAGCTGATAAGCTTGTAGAAGCTTTTGGAGAAGAAACAGTTTATAACTTGTTGAAAGCGAATGTTGGTATAAATGTCGATTGATTTTAAGTACAAACCAGAAGGTGCTGTACTAAAAGAGTTTATGAAGTCTGACGACTTCTTTAGAGGAATCAGAGGGCCAGTAGGTTCTGGTAAATCTGTTGCTTGTTGTATTGAAATCTTTAGAAGGGCTTTATTACAAAAAAAGAATAAGGATGGAAAAAGAAGATCTCGGTGGGCAGTAATAAGAAATACTAATCCACAGCTAAAAACTACCACGATTAAGACGTGGATAGATTGGTTTCCAGAAGATAAGTGGGGAGATTTTGCTTGGTCTGTACCTTATACACATAGGATTAACCAAGGAGAATTGGACATGGAAGTGCTGTTCTTAGCACTTGACAGACCTGAAGATGTTAAAAAATTATTATCATTGGAGCTTACTGGTGTTTGGGTTAATGAAGCGAGGGAAATCCCTAAGAGCATTATTGATGCTTGTACTATGCGTGTGGGGAGGTTTCCGTCTATGCGAGATGGTGGTGCGTCTTGGTATGGGGTTATAGCAGATACCAATGCTCCAGAAGAAGATCATTGGTGGGCTATTATGTCTGGCGATGTTCCAGTACCAGATCACATATCTAGAGAAGAAGCTTTAATGTTAATCAGACCAGATAACTGGAGTTTCCATACTCAACCTCCAGCCTTGCTTGAAAAAAAAGATAAGGACGGAATGACTACTGCTTATGATCCTAATGACAAAGCAGAGAATAGAACTAACATAACTCCAAAATATTATCCAAATATTATAAGAGGTAAAACTAAAGGATGGATTGACGTTTATGTTTTAAATAAACTAGGATCTATTGAAGAAGGTAAACCTGTGTACCACAGCTTCAAAGAAGAATTACACGTTACCAAAAATCCAATAGCTTTAATTCCTAACCAACCTATATGGATTGGAATTGACTTTGGACTAACACCTGCAGCTGTCTTTGGTCAGAGGACTACTACAGGAAAATGGAATATTATTAATGAGTTAGTTTGTTTTGATATGGGTGTAATGAGGTTCTCAGAATTACTGAGAGGGGATATTGCTAAACTCTATAAAGGTTATGAGATTATGATTTACGGAGATCCTTCTGGAGATTTTAGATCCCAAACTGATGAACGAACTCCGTTTCAAATTATGAGGCAATATGGATTGAAAGCTTTACCTGCACCATCTAATGATGTTGCTTTAAGAATTGAATCTGTTGATGCTACCTTATCTAGATTAGTTGACGGACAAGCAGGATTTAATATGCACACGGATTGTATTAATTTAAAGAAAGGTTTTAATGGAGGTTATCATTACAGAAGACTACAAACTTCTGGAGATAGGTATGATGAAAAACCATTAAAGAATAGATACTCTCACGTTCACGATGCTTTACAATATTTAATGATGGGAGCAGGTGAAGGCAGAACTATGTTAACAGGTAAACACCCTTCAAGACCAACCATTGCTAAAAAAGAATGGGATGTATTTGCAGGACAATCTAAAAAATCGAGAAAGATATGGGACATATTCAAGAGGAATGGCTAATCTATTTTTACGAAGATGGTGTTAAGAATAGATATACAAAATACTTATGGTGGTTAAAGAAAGGCTTTACTCATTGTGGTGCATTAAAATATGATGTTAATAAAGAGGTATGGGTACATCTACAATTTACTCATGCTGGAATTAAACTAGATGTTTTAACCTCTGAGGAAGCAGGAGGTTTAATTAATTATTTGAAAGACTTCAAAATACTTAAATGCCCTGTTAAAGATAACTGGCAATTTATAAGGTTTAAAGATATGACGTGTGTTTCATTTGTAATGAGATTGATAGGATTCTATCATTGGTACATACTTACCCCACATCAATTATATTGTGCGTTGATAAATGCTGGATATTCGTCATTTTGGAAAGATGAGCGAACAAAAACAAAAATCACCCCAAGAATTGATTGATTTAATTAGAGATCATCGTGATGCAGAAGAAATGCTTTTACAACAATTAGAATCAGTTTGTAAAGATCTGCCTAAAGATGAATTTGAAATTGAGCCTATTGAAGATGATGGGGATGAAGAAATAAAGGACTTAATATAATGGGAAGTATTTTTGGAGGTGGTAAACCACCTGGAAAATCACAAGCAACTTTAGATTACGAAGCTAAACTAGCAGCAGATAAAATTGCTGAAGATAAGAGAGCAGCAGATGCAAGTAAAATAAAAGCAGAAAAAGAAGATAAAACTGCCAGAGGATTAATTGGATCAAGATCTATGTTTGGTAAATCTGGTGGTCGTGGTTACTTCGAAGGAAAATAAAATTAAATGGAATATGTTAATACTGTAGATGCACCCAGTTATGGTACATCGGATAAAGCAACTGAACTTCTTAAAAAATATAAAGAAGCTCAAGGCATAAAAGATTATTGGAAGGACAGGTTCGAAGAAGCTTATGAATATTGTTTACCTAATCGTGAGTCTTTCTATGACGAGTCCCCAGGTCAAAGACGTACCGATAAAATATTTGATGAAACAGCTGTGGTCGGAGTCCAAGAGTTTGCATCAAGACTCCAAGCAGGAATCACCCCCACCTTTGCAAGATGGGCAGACTTTCAAGCTGGATCAGAAATTCCTAAAGAACAAAAGCCTCAGATAAATTTAGACTTAGATAAAATTACTGAATACGTTTTTGAATTATTACAAACATCAAACTTTAACCAAGAGATACATGAAGCATTTATGGATCTTGCAATTGGTACAGGAGTTCTTCTTGTTGAAGAAGGTGATGCAATCAACCCAATTAAATTTACATCTATACCATTAACAAAAGTTTGTTTAATGAATGGCCCAGATGGTAAGATCGATACTGTTTACAGAACAAGATATTGTAAGCCAGAAGAAATACTTATCTTATATCCTAAAGCTATATTACCAGAAAATTTTGATCCATTAAAACAAAAGAAACAAATTAAAATTATAGAAGCTGTTTATAAAATACATAAACCTAATGTTGAAGAATTTAAACTATGTGTATTTATGGAAGATCCTAAACACATTTTATTTGAAGAAGAATATAAAGGTGAAGGTTCAAATCCTTATTTAGTATTTAGATGGAATAAAGCATCTGGAGAAGTATATGGCAGAGGGCCAGTATTTAATGCGATGGCAGCAATTAAAACTTGTAACCTTACAATAGAATTAATATTACAAAATGCACAGATGTCTGTAAGTGGAGTTTATACTTATGAAGATGATGGTGTTATTAACCCAGATAATATTTCATTAGTACCTGGATCTTTAATTCCAGTTGCACCAGGATCTAAAGGTTTAGTTCCAATACAAGCAGCATCTAATTTTGACGTTGCTCAATTAGTTTTAAATGACATGAGAGCTAATATTAAAAAAGCTTTATATATGGAAGCTCTAGGTAAACCAGAAGGTACACCTATGACAGCTACTGAAGTATCTGAAAGAATGGCAGATCTATCTAGACAAATAGGATCTTCATTTGGTAGATTACAATCAGAGTTAATTAATCCATTACTAAGAAGAATTATAAGAATTTTATCTAAACAAGGTAGAATAGAAATCCCTAAAGTTAATGGTAGGGAAGTAAAGATAGCACCTCGTTCTCCGTTAGCACAAGCTCAACATTTACAAGATGTTGCAGATGTAAGTAGATTTAATGAAATAATTGCTGGAACATTTGGGCCACAAATGATTAACGTCATTGTCAACCAAAATGAAACAGCTAAATATTTAGCAGAAAAAATGAACTTACCAGAAAAGCTTATTAGGAATGAGGACGAACAAAAAGCAATCGTTCAACAAATGAATGAATTGTCACAACAACCAGAGGAACAAAAACCTCAGTAAGGAAGATATGAGTTGGGATGAGTTGAAGAAAGAGAAACAATCCCCAGTTAAGAATGTTGATGGTTATATAAGATCGGCTAAAGATGAAGCCTTATTAAATAAACAATTTTCAACATTGTTCAAAGGGGACGCAGGAAAGAAAGTGTTAGCTTACTTACAATCAATTACTACAGAAGTAATAGCTGGGCCAAATATAACTAGCAATCATTTATTTCATATAGAAGGTATGAGATTTTTAGTAGGTATAATCAAAACAAGAATAAACAAAGGAGAACAAGATGGCAGATGATAATGTTGAAACTTCAGCACCAATCGCTACAATAGATGTTGCTGATACAGGAAGACCAGAATACGTTCAAGAAAAGTTCTGGGATAATAATGCAAATAAAGTTAATCTAGAAAATCTATCATCAAGTTATAATTCGTTAGAACAAAAACTTGGTGCAAGAACAGAAGATTTAACTAAACAAATTAGAGAAGATATTTCTAACGAAGTATCTGCTAATGTTCCAGAAGAATATAAAATTAATCTTCCAGAACTTCCAGAAAATTCTAACATACAAGTTAGTAAAGATATGGACATTGTTAAATGGTGGGACAAGACAGCTAAAGCAAGTGGTCTATCTCAAAGTCAATATGATGAAGGAGTAAATGCATTTGTTACTAATGCTATGTCAACTTTACCTAATCGAGATGCCGAATTATTAAAATTAGGCGATACTGGAAAAGAAAGAGTTGAAGCTGCTAATCTTTGGACTAAGAAAAATTTAACTCCAGACTCTTATAATACGATTGCAAATTTAGCATCAAATGCAGAAGGTGTAAAAGCTATTGAAGAATTAATGGCTTTAAGTAAAGATACACCAATGCCAAGTTCACCTACTCAAATAGATTTAGGTGCTAGTGCTGATGATCTTAAAGGTATGCTTAATGATCCTAGATATTGGGATAGTAGTAGACGAGATCCATCTTATGTTAAAAGAGTAACGGAGTTATATGAAAAAGCCCACGCAAAAACTCCACAAGTTTAAGTATAAAAAACTTAAAAAGCCTCTCAATTGGTTAGATTGTGTAGGTCAAACTGGATGGCTGACTTCTAAAGAAATGGATGCAGCCAAACCAGCGAACTGTGTTACAGGTGAATTTTGGATTTATAAAGATACCAAAACATATATAACTGTGTTTGGTACTTATGTTCATCTTGATGATGGTGAAATAGAATTTGGTGATGTAATTACCATTCCTAAACATTGGATCTAATGTGCGTTGCCTACAATGGCACTTATAGCTTATTCCTTAGTTAAGACCTTTAAAATATTCATGTTAGCCCTTCTTGGATAACTAAACCTGTATTGTAAAGATAATCGGTAATTAACAATAACTTAACAATAGGGAAATAAAAACATGGCATCAACAATAAACAATGCCTTTATTACTCAGTTCGAAGCAGAAGTTCATATGGCTTACCAAAGAATGGGAAGCAAATTAAAGAACCTAGTTAGAACAGTTAACAATGTTAATGGTAGTTCTGTTAAATTTCAAAAAGTTGCAAAAGGTACTGCAAATACTAAAGCTAGACATGCTGAAGTAGTTGCTATGGATCTTGCACACAGCAATGTGTCTGCGACTTTAACTGATTATTACGCAGCAGATTACGTTGACAAGTTAGACGAGCTAAAGGTTAACATAGACGAAAGACAAGTAATAGCACAATCAGCTGCATATGCATTAGGAAGAAAAACTGATGATATCATTGTAGATAAACTGAAAGGTGCAACTTCAATTGCGAACAACGTAAGTTCTTCGACAACTGGAATGACTTTGATTAAAGCACAAAACATGATGGAAGTATTCAATACGAATGATGTTCCAGATGATAATCAAAGATACTGGGTAGTAGGGCCAAAACAATGGTCTAATCTATTATCAGTAGATCAGTTCAGTAGAGTAGAATACGTTGGGCCAAATGACCTTCCATTCGGAAATGGCATGACTGCCAAAAGATGGTTAGGTTTCTTGTTCTTCGTTCATTCTGGATTAACAGTAGCAACTGACAGACAAACTCTAGCATTTCACAAAAGTGCTTTGGGTGTTGGTGTTGGTACTGATGTTAAAACAGAAGTAAACTACGTTCCAGAAAAAGTTTCTCACTTAATCACTTCAATGATTTCGTTAGGAGCTACAATAATCGATGGTGATGCAGCAAGAGTTCAGCTGTGTGCCGAGTAATCATTAAGGAGATATAAATATGGCTTACGCAATCGACAACCCACTTTCTAAAGTGGCTCAGATGGGTGCAGTTAATTCTCTTTGGTATTACACCGATGGAGATGCTACATCAGTAATAGTTGGATCAGGTTATTTTAACCTGGCCTTCGCAGAAGTGAAAAAAGGCGACATGATTTTAGTATGTGCGACAAACGCAGGTACAGCAGAATCAGACGTTCTTATTGTTTCATCTGCTTCAGGTGCAGCAACTGTTACTACAACAAAATTAGCCTAGGCTAATAAATATAAGGGGGATCTTGCCGAGAGGTATTTCCCCCTTATCACTATAAAAAATTATGGCAACAACAAGTATAGACATCTGTGCAAGAGCATTAGTAATGATAGGAGCAAGTCCTATATCATCATTTACTGATGGTAGTACAGAAGCTTTAGTTGCATCAAATGTTTACACAGATATTACAGAAGCATTTCTTACAAGACATAGATGGAGATTTGCTACAACTCAACAAGCTTTATCATTATTAACAAACACTCCAGCAGGTAGATATACATATGCATATCAAATACCAACTGATCCTGCTGCATTACAAGTAATTTCTATTACTGTAAATGACCATGTTATTCCTTATTCAAGATATAAAAATTATATATATGTAGATAACTATGGAGCAAGTAGTGAATTAGTTATGGATTATATTTATAAAGTTGAAGAACAATATTTTCCACCTCATTTTAGATTAGCTTTAGAATATGAATTAGCTTCTGTATTTGCTGGTTCAGTTGCTAGAGATTCAGCAATGATTAAACAGTTTAAAGAATTAGCAGAAAGACAATTACTTGTTGCTAAAAATATTGACTCTACAGAAACAACAACAAAAGTTTTAAGCTTAAATAGATTTACAAGTTTAAGAACGTCAACTAGAAATGATTAATGGGCAGAACTTTAAAAACAGTTATAACCAATTTTTCTTCTGGAGAGCTTAATCCTTTATTAGCTACTCGTACTGATGTTTCATCTTATTATCAAGGTGCTAAAGAATGTAAGAACTTTGCATTACTTGCTGAAGGTGGTGTAATGAGAAGACCTGGTACAGCTTACTTAGCAACACTTCCTGCTGAAAGCAGAATAATGCCATTTATATTTTCTGATGATGAAGTTGCTATTATTGTTTTATCTAATAATAGATTAGATGTTTATAATACAAGTGGTACAGTTTTAACTTCTAATTATACAACTAATTGTAATTGGACTACAGCACAATTGTTTGAATTAAACTTTGCACAATTTGGAGATACTATTTATATAACTCATAGAAATAATGCTATTAGAAAAATCTTTAGAGCATCAGCTACATCTTTTACTGTAGGAACATTTACATTTTCATCTCATTCAACAGGTTATCCTAGATACCAACCTTATTTTAAATATGCAGATTCTGCTGTAACATTATCAGCAGCAGCAACAACTGGAACAGCAGTTAATATAACTGCATCAGCAGGTATCTTTGATACTAATACTAACTGGGTAGGTAAAACTATTCGTATAGGTGCTAAAGAAATAGACATTACATCAAGATCAAGTACAACAGTTGTTGTAGGTAATATTAGAGAAACATTAGCTGATACAAATGCAACAGCAACATGGGATGAACAAACTATGTCAGATCATAGAGGTTATCCTCAAGCTATAACATTTCATGGTAATAGATTATGGTTAGGTGGTTTATATTCTAGACCTGCAGCAGTATTAGCTTCTACTATTTCTGAATATACTAATTTTGCGTTAGCAGATGCAGAAGCAGATAAAGCAATTGATTTAGATATTTCTGGAGATCAAGTTAATGAAGTAAGACATATGTTGTCTGCTAAAGATTTACAAATATTTACTGATGGTGGAGAATACTATGCTCCAACTGCAGCAGATAATACTATTACTCCTGCTAATATTACAATTCAAAAACAAACACCTTATGGTATTTCTAGAACAGCACCTAAAATGTTTGACCAAGCAGCAGGGTTTGTTCAGAAGAATGGTAAAACAATTAGAGAATTTATTTATTCAGATATTGAAGATGGTTATAAATCTACATCAGTATCTATTCTTGCACAGCATTTAATTGATAATCCTAAAGAGATAGCTATTCTAAAAGGTAATACTACTAGACCAGAACAATACGCATTTTTTTTAAGTAATGGAATAGCACATCCAGGTAAGTTATCTGTGTTTCATTCTGTTAGAGATGAAAAGATAGCAGGATGGGTACAATGGTCAACTCGTACTGGAGATACCTTTCAATCTATTGCAGTTCTTAATGAACATTTAGTTTGTATTGGTAAACGATCTTTAGATGGATCTACAGTATATACATTAGAAAAATTTGCAGATGATGATAGTACAACATTAGATTGTGAAAGCACAACTACACTAAGTCAACGTGGTTCACCATTAGTTAAAGGAGCTTCTCAATCAACAAGTGCAGCAGTATTAATTATAGATGGTTTAACTTCAGCACCAGTTATTGGTGAAGATTTTACAATTGCAGGTAATGCAACTGAATACAATATTCAAGCTGTTACTGATAATGGTAGTAATACTTATACATTAAACTTAGATAAAAATTTAGCAGCAGTTCCTGCAGATGATGCAGTAATAACTTTTACTAAAGGTCATCTACATTCAGTTAATGGAATTTATACTAATGAGTCTGTTAATCTTGTTCAAGGTAATAGTTCTATAGGAGCATTTACAGTTTCGGCATCAGATACAATTACTCTAACAGGTGTACCAAGAGCTACTGGATTAAAAGTAGGATTTAATTTTATACCTATTTTAGAAACAATGCCTATTGATAAAGAATTACCAGAAGGCCCTTTAACTGGATCACCTAGAAGAATATCAAGAGCTATCATTGATATGAATAGTACATTAGATATGACAATTAAAGCAGCAGATCAATCAGCTAAATCTTTAGTTGTTCAACAAGTATCAGATGTAATTGGTTCTGATTTAGTTGCAGTAACTTCTAAAAAAGAATTTTTCTTTCTAGGTTATAGTAAAAGTCCAACAATAACTATTTCTCAAGATGATCCATTACCTATGAAGATATTAGGAATGAGTGTGGAGGTCGTTTTCGCATGAGTGCAGATCCAGTAACAATGATGATTATATCTGGTGTTATTCAAGGAGTAGGTACTTACTCTGAAATACAAGCTTCTAAAAGACAAAGTAAATTAGAGCAAAGACAATATGAGCTTAATGCCAAAGCAAATAATCTTAAAGGATTAAGAGAAGAAAATGATCGTAGAGATATTTATAGAGCAACTATAGCAAGTAATAAAGCTATACAAGCAGGAGCTGGTTATTCTGATAACAGTATGCACTTTTTAAATATTCAAGATGTTACAGGTAAAAAAGCAGATAAGGATATAAGTACAATTAGATTAAATACTTTAGCTGAAGGAAGTTCTCTTTCTATTGATAGTCAACAAAAAAAAATGGCAAGAAAATCAGAACAGTTTGGTGGATGGGTAAGTATAGCATCAACTGGTATGACTACTAAAGCAAAAGTAGATCAATATAATACACCAGAGAAGAAATCAGCATGATAAAATTTATATTAGTTCTTCATCTTTGTAGTTTTCTTCCTGGAGCAACCAGTTGTTTAACCAGTCAATACGTTGGTGAATTTACAGATTATTATTCATGTGCAAGAGCAGGGTATATAAAAGCTTATGAAAGTTTAGAAAGTTTAGATAAAGATAATATTAATAAAAACAGATTAGCTGTTAAAATTGAATGTAAGGAATTAGAGGTATCATAATGGCATTAGACACAGGTAAAAAAGTAGTTTCATTAAACAATAATAAAACTCAATCAAATTATATTACACCTAATAGTAGGGTGGGTACAATTGCTAAAGGGTTTGAAAGTGTTTTAGATATATATACTAAACAAGCTGAAGCTAATCATCAAAGTGCTTGGAAAAATGATTTTAGTCAAAAGCTATTTGACCAAAAATTAGAGTTAAGT
>Ga0308013_10001115_pt1 | contig 13417 bp, 14 predicted proteins | sample Neamet181_FD_203131 | JGI IMG/M metagenome (GOLD analysis project Ga0308013, IMG submission 203131) | Marine microbial communities from water near the shore, Antarctic Ocean - #181 | ecosystem: Environmental > Aquatic > Marine > Unclassified | place: Southern Ocean | collected 2014-07-25
CTAATGAAGCCATAAGAGACTGGATCAACAACCCAGTTAACACCCATTATATTATAGGATCAGTTGTTGGCCCTCACCCCTATCCCGATATGGTGGCACGTTTTCAGTCTGTTATCAGTGCGGAGACCAAAACCCAATTACTAGAAAAAGAAGGTCGTGATTATCCCGATCATGTAATTGCCTGTGTAGGAGGTGGAAGTAATGCGGCAGGTTTATATTATCATTATTTAGACGATAAACGAGTTAACATCATTGCAGTAGAAGCTGCTGGAAAAGGAATTGATTCTGGAGAGAGCGCTGCAACCTCAGCACTCGGGAAAGAAGGAATTATTCATGGTAGTAAAACCTTATTAATGCAAACTCTAGATGGTCAAATCACTGAGCCTTACTCTATTTCAGCAGGCTTAGACTATCCGGGTGTAGGTCCGATGCACGCCCATCTTTTCAGATCGAAGCGGGCTGAGTTTATATCCATTCCAGATCAGGAAGCAATGGACTGGGGTCTGACGCTTTCCCAAATGGAAGGAATCATCCCAGCGATTGAAACAGCACATGCTTTTGCAGCGCTAGATATAAGGAAATTTAAACCAAATGAAATCGTTGTCTTCAACTGCTCAGGAAGAGGAGACAAAGACTTAGACACCTATATTGAATATTTCAAACTATAATGAATCGAATCGATCAAACATTTCAAGGTAATAAAAAATTATTATCCATTTATTTTTCCGCCGGACACCCCTCTCTAGAAGACACTGTCCCAATTTTAAAAGCCCTAGAAGTCTCTGGAGTGGATATGGTTGAAATAGGGTTGCCCTTCAGCGACCCGCTTGCAGATGGCCCTACCATTCAAGAAAGCTCTACTCAAGCACTTAAAAATGGTATGACTACTGAAAAACTTTTTAATCAACTAAAAGATATCCGGAGTCACGTTAACATCCCTTTGGTATTGATGGGATATTTCAATCCAATAATGCAATTTGGAATTGAGCGTTTTTGTGAACGATGCGCTGAGGTTGGAATCGACGGACTTATAATTCCCGATCTCCCTGTGGGTTTATATAATGAGCATTACAAATCTATTTTTCAAAAACATGGCCTTTACAACATGTTTTTAATTACTCCACAAACATCCGATGAGAGAATTAGATATATTGATCAAGTGTCAGATGGTTTTATCTATATGGTCAGTAGTGCCAGTGTAACAGGAGCCAAATCAACTTTTGGAGACACTCAGTCAGATTATTTCAAGCGTATCAATTCTATGAATTTAAAAACGCCTCAGGTGGTTGGATTTGGAATAAGCAATTCGGATACTTATCAATTAGCGACCCAATGGAGTCACGGAGCGATAATAGGTTCAGCATTTATTAAATTTCTTAAAGAAAATGGGGTTCAAAAAATAAATTCCTTTGTAAAATCTATTAGGGCTTGATAATATTTTACTAAAAAATATTTCTGTAAAGTCACTTTAAAATTTACAAAAAAATGTAAAAAATCATATAAAGCTTTCAGATTGTGTCAATATTGGTCTTCACCTGAAATTACCATTTAAGTCAATTCTGTAACTCGTTATCGCAGCTGTTAAAAGCATAGAGTTGTTTTCTTATGTATGAGGACATAATTTAGGATAGAAAACTCAAAATAAATAGACATTCATATGCCCATATACATAAACCACCTAACTATACTGTTACGTATTCAACTATTAACACTTATTCCCGCTTCCTTGATTTCACTTCAGGTGTAACTTTATATAATTAAGATAAATGAATAAGAAAAAGTTATATTATCTGTAACGCTTTTGGTGTTACAGATTTCTGTAGGTGGACTTGCACAACAATACTCTGACTTTCACACAACCGTCCCTTGACAGCTACTTCCCGATCCTGCCGTACAACCATAGCAATGTTGTGATATACAAATTTTCCTTTCTTGCAATAGCCCTAAATTAAAATTACGCAGATGCGATATTGGACTTGCTACTTTTAAGCCTAACATCTGGTTAAAGTCACAATCATAAAGCAACCCGTCCCAGCTAACGGAAAGTGTGTTGGTACACATCAGATTGGCAACTGCTTTAGGATTAAATGCTTCAACCAAAGATGACATGTAATCCTCATAGTTTTCTGAGGCAATTAAGTAATCTAGAAAACGACTGATTGGCAAATTTGTGATTGCAAATAATTGATTAAAGTCAATATTAAAATCAATTTTTAAAGCTTTCTTAAATTCTTTTTCTAAAATCTTCTCATTTGCTGGTAAAAATGCTCCTGAGGGATTGTAAACCAAATCAAGATGTAAATTACTGTTTGACTTTCCATATCCAACAGAATTTAGTAGTTTTAAAGCAGTTATAGACTGATTAAAAACTCCATCACCTCTTTGACTGTCGGTTTGATTTTTTTTATAAAAAGGTAACGAGGAAATAATATGAACTTTGTTTTGTTTAAAAAAGTGAGGAAGATTATGATATTTTTTATTGGCCATAATTATTGTCAAATTAGATCGGACAATAATCTCCTCAACATCTGTCAAACGAATCTGAGTAACAAACCAACGAAAATCAGGATGCATTTCAGGAGCGCCTCCAGTCAAATCAATAGTTTTAACCTTTGTTTTCTTTAATACATTGAGGCACAGCTCCATTGTTTCCCTAGACATCATTTCTTTTCGGTCTGGCCCAGCATCAACATGACAATGGGCACAAACCTGATTACACATATAGCCAACATTAACTTGAAGAATCTCTAGTTTTAAAGGACGAGGTGCATTGAGTTCATACGCAACCAAATTGGAGTCAAACTTTGGGAGACCTCCTTCCGAAAAAATACCATTAGAAAGTATTTCTAATTGGCGTTTAGTTGAAGACAAAAGGTTATTACTTGCTTTTAAAGATTTGGAAACCATATTACATACTCAATTTATCGTACACATTCATCATTTGAACGCCATGAACCAAGGAGGCACCACTACGTATAGCTGCCCCAACATGAACCGCTTCCATCATTTCAGATTTTTCAATCCCTTTCTGCAAGCCGTCACGCGTATAAGCCTCAATACAATAAGGACATTGAACTACATGAGAGACTGCAAGAGCAATCAATGATTTTTCACGGGCACTTAGAGTCCCTTGTTTAAAAACACTATTGTAATATTCGAAAAACTTTTCACCTAAATCTGGGTTCCAATCTGTGATGTTTTTAAATTTTTTCAAATCATCACTTTCATAATAATTTTTTTTCATGAGTTTGATTTTTTGTTAAATAATATTAATAACGCATCTGTTTTTTAAAAATAATTAATGTTGAAATCCTTGAAAACAGTAACAATTTTAATATTGTAAAGAAGTGTTAAATCCTAATTTTAAAAAATTTCCAATATGACAACTTCAACATCAATTATATACGTTTGGATTATCCTCAATATCTTAAAATTGATTCTAGTTCATTTTTTACTTACTTCATTGTTTTTTTTACCATTATTTACACACAAATTACTATAAAAAAACATGTAAAGTTAAGATTAGTCTCATAGAATCACAATCAACATAACCACAAATGAATCCATATTTAGTTTTCAATATATTAAATTGAATCCAAAGTATATTTTTATTAAGAAAATACTTTTAATTATGATTTACCCCAATGGAAAAGTGTGTGTACATTGGGGTGTATTATGCTAAAAAACAAAGTTATTTTAAGTAAATTTATTTCGTGAAATCACTAATCATAGTTTTCTGTAAAAACCCAACATTGGGGGGGGCTAAATCGCGATTAGCGAAAAAGATTGGGAAACATAAAGCTTTAGAAGTCTATAACTATTTATTGGCACACACTTCAGATTGCGTAAAAGAGTCTGGTTTCTCAGCTGCCGTTTTCTATAGTGAATTCATTCCCGAGGCTGACCTTTGGAATGAAGTTGCACAATATAAAGTGCTACAGGAAGGTTCTGATTTAGGAGCAAGAATGCAACTTGCTTTTCAATGGGCTTTCAACAAAGGTTTTGAGTTTGTATTAATTATCGGAAGTGATTTATGGAGCTTAAAATCAAAGGATATTGATTTGTCATTCAAGTTACTGTTAACTCATGATGTGGTCATAGGCCCAGCAAAAGATGGTGGCTATTACTTGTTAGGATTAAAGCAATTGAGAAAAAATATTTTTAAGAACATACCTTGGAGTACTGACCAAGTTTTCAGTAAAACGTTAAATGCATTAGAAGGAAATGATGTGTTTCTTCTCGAAGAAAAAAACGATATAGATATTTTAAAAGACCTTGAAGATCACCCTGATTTATTAGAAAAAATTAGACCGCATGAATAGGATAGAAAAACTAAAAGAATCAATCAGATTCATTAAAAAACGAGGAATAGAATCAATTGAATTTGGAATTATTCTTGGGACGGGTCTGGGGGGATTGGTAAAAAAAATTAAAAACATAATCGTTCTTGATTATGAGGAAATACCGCATTTTCCGCTAACGACGCTTTCCTATGATAAAGGAAAACTGATTTACGGAACATTATTTGGAAAGAAAGTTTTGGTCTTTGATGTCCGCTTCCATCTTTATGAAGCTTATGATTTTTTTGAAATCACATATTCAGTAAGAATAATGAAACTGTTGGGAGTGAAAAATTTAGTGTTATGTAACGCTGCTGGGGCTATCAACCTTGAATTCAAAAAAGGAGAAATTATGTTGATAGAAGATCACATCAATCTTCAAGGAGGTTCACCACTTGCAATGAAAAATATTGAGGAATTTGGTGAAAGATTTGTTGACATGAGTCAACCTTATAATCAAAAATCAATCGAAATTCTTACAACAATCGCTCGTGAAAATGAAATTATAATGCACCAAGGTGTTTATGTAGCCGTTGTTGGTCCCCAACTAGAAACTCCTGCTGAGTATCGCTACCTTAAAATCATTGGAGCGGATGCTGTAGGCATGTCAACAGTCCCAGAAGTCATTGTGGCCAATCAATTAAAAATACCTGTAATTGCATTTTCGGTATTGACAGATTCTTGCGACCCTGACAACCTACAACCGATTAACATTCCTGAAATAATGGACATGGCCAAGAAAGGAGAAAATACGCTTATCTTGTTACTAGAAAAATGGATGTCTAGAATTTAATTTGTAAATTAAATGAAAAAATGGAATACTTAAAAACCACACACGATGTGTATAAACAGGCTGCTATAACACCAGATTTAGGGCTCTGTTGTACGACCACTCCCCTTTGGAAATTGCCAGGTTTAACAATACCAATTCGGATGCAAGAAATGAATTACGGGTGCGGAAGCACAGTACATCCAAGAGATTTAACTGGAAATCCAAAGGTGCTTTATGTGGGTGTTGGTGGTGGAATGGAACTACTACAGTTTGCTTATTTCTCTCGAGAAAAAGGAGGAGTTGTTGGAGTTGATATTGTAGATGAAATGTTGGAAGCTTCAAAGGAAAACTTCAAACTAGCTGAAAATGAAAACGATTGGTTTAAGTCGGATTTTGTTACACTCAAAAAAGGGGACGCTTTAAACCTTCCTGTTCCAGAGAATAGCATTGATGTAGCAGCCCAAAACTGCCTTTTTAATATTTTTAAAATGACAGAGTTGAAGCAGGCTCTAAAGGAAATGTATCGCGTACTAAAAACAAATGGACGACTCGTGATGAGTGATCCGATCTGTGATCAACCGATGAATGAAACTTTAAGGAATGATAATAGGTTGAGGGCCTTATGTCTATCGGGTTCCATTCCTTTAAAAGAATACATTAAAATGTTAACTGATGTTGGCTTTGGAACCATTGAAATTCGTGCCAAACGACCTTATCGCATCTTAGATCCGCTAAACTACGCTACTGAAGAATTAATTTATATTGAGAGTATAGAAGTTTGTGCTATTAAAGATCCGATGCCAGCAGATGGGCCCTGCGTTTTCAGTGGAAAAACAGGCATTTATTTTGGCAGTGAAGATTATTTTGATGATGGCAATGGCCATGTGCTTTTACAAAATCAACCGCTCGCTATTTGTGATAAAACAGCGAATTCATTGTTAGAATTAACTCGAAAAGATATTTTTATTTCACATGCAACATTCCATTACGATGGTGGAGGATGTTGCTGAAAATTAATTATTATGCTCAAAATATCATTCTTATTGACCCTGTTTTTAACACTTAACTTTTCTCAAAAAAACATCCATGAAAGATGGGATAAACAGCTAAAAAAATTCGTTTCCGAAACCGGTAAAGTAAATTACAATAGTTGGAAAAATTCAATTTATGAGGTTGAATCCTACCTTGAAGCTTTGAAAGATCATCCGCCACAAGAATTTTGGCCCAAAAACGATATAATGGCTTATTGGATAAATGCTTACAATGGATTGACGGTACAATTGATCCTTCAAAACTATCCTTTAAAAAGCATAAAAGATCTTAAAGATCCATGGGGCCGAAAGGTTATTGAAATAGAAGGCAAATCTTACAGTTTGGGTGATATAGAAAATGAAGTGTTAAGAAAGATGAATGAACCAAGAATTCATTTCGCTATAAACTGTGCTTCGGTCTCTTGCCCTAAGCTTTTAAACGAGGCTTTTAGTAGTTTTAAATTAGAGCAACAACTCTATCGCTTAACCTGTGATTTTTTGTCTGACAAATCCAAAAACCAACTTAATAGTAAAAAAACAATGCTTTCTAAAATTTTCATGTGGTATGTGAAAGACTTTGGTTCTTTTAATGATCGGGTTGATTTTTTTAAAAAATATGGAGATGATACTATTAATAAAGAAACAAGCTTTAGGTATTTACCCTACGATTGGAATTTAAATGAGTAAACATCTTTCCATTATTGTTCCAGTGTATAATGAAAGCAAGTGTATTCTTCCTTTTTTAAAACATATAAAAACCCAAGCCTCAGTAAAACACGAAATAATTGTTGTAGACGGAGAAAGTAGTGACGAGACTATTTCTTTAATAAAAAGTCAAAAAAAAATTATCGTAATTCAAGCTAAAAAAGGACGTGCAATACAACTAAATGAGGGTGCTAATTGCGCAAAAAATAAATGGCTTTTCTTTGTTCATGCTGACACAATACTACCGTATCATTTTGATCGATTATTGCTTGAAAACTTGAAAAATAAAAAAACAGCAAGGTGTTTTTCATTGACCTTTGATCTTGATCACTTTTCGTTAAAAATCGCAGCACTAGGAAGCCGTCTAAATATTGCTTGGTGTCGAGGAGGGGACCAGACGCTGATGGTTCACAAAGATTTATTCAGTGATCTAGAGGGATTTGATGAACATTATAACATCGCTGAAGATTTACTTTTATGCAGAAAGATTTATCGCCATGGTAACTTTGAAATTTTACCGAAATCCGTAATTACCTCTGGAAGAAAATTTTTAAAAAATGGAGTTTTCAAAACTCAACTAAGACATATAATTGTAAGAATAATGATTTTTTCAGGGTTTAATTCAAATGCGGTAAATTCATATTATGAAAAATGGTAGGTAACCTTTGGTTGTTTAAACAAATTAAATCGTTTCATCAATATAACCTATGTGCCTAAAAATAGATTCATAAGCATATTTTTACGAAAAAAAACTAAATTTACCTAAATTTTTATATGATAAAAGATATATTAAGATATAGTTTTATATCATCTCTTACAGCTCTATTCTGCTGTGTAGCCCCCTCTATTCTTTTTCTTCTAGGATTAGGTTCTGCAAGCTTTGCTTTTAGCTTCGCAGATGCGTTTTATAACATCGACGAAGATGGTGCTCCAAATATTTATTCTTGGTTTATTCGTGTGATTGGGATATTAATTATTCTTTTTGGAATTAAACGGTATAATAAAAAAGAATCTTGTAGTCTTAACTCACCTAGACAAAAGAAAATGAATAAGTTGATTTTTGGGTTAATATTAATCCTTTTTACATCATTACTATATTACACTTGGTATTTTGGAAGCTCTTGGTTATTTGAGAATTATATTGATCCAGCTAGACAAAAAGAATATATTGTTAAATAACAATTGTAATTTAATAATATGCAGAAAATAGGAGTTATTATTCCCGCTTATAACGAGGCACTATCAATTAAAAAAGTAATAAACAAAATTCCTTCATTAGCTGACGAAATACTAGTAATTAATAATGGATCCACAGATGAAACTCAAATTAAAGCAATTTCTGCTGGAGCGACCGTGTTGAATGAATCTAAAAAAGGTTATGGTCATGCCTGTCTTTGCGGAATTAATTACTTCAACAACTTAACAAAACCTCCAGAGATTATCGTTTTTTTAGATGGTGACTATTCTGACTACCCTGAAGATTTAAATGAAATAATAAAACCTATTTTAGAGGATCAGATAGATTTTGTAGTAGGTTCTCGTGTGAAAAGCAAAAGAGAAAGAGGATCAATGACACCTCAGCAAATTTTCGGAAATGAACTCGCAAGTGTATTGATAAGAATACTCTATGGTGGAAAATTTAGTGATTTAGGGCCTTTTCGCGCAATCAAACTAGCGGTACTAAATAAGCTAAAAATGCAGGACAAAACTTATGGTTGGACGGTAGAAATGCAGCTAAAAATATTGAGGAATAAGTTTTCTTATTGTGAAGTCCCTGTTCGCTATAAAAAAAGAATCGGAAAATCAAAAGTCTCTGGAACTCTTGTAGGGACGGTCATGGCTTCTATTAAGATATTAGGATGGATTTTTAAATACTACTTTAAAAATGGAAAATAATATCGAACAGTTCTCTTATTTACTTGCGATTGTTTTAATTATTATTTACAGCTTTTCGTTGTTTTTTATATTCCTTTACAGCCTGTCCCAATTGTATCTACTTAGAAACTATCTCAATTTTAAAAAGATAAAAAAAGAACTAGATCCTCCAAAAAAAATCCCTTGGGAACAACTTCCCAAGGTTACTATTCAGCTACCTGTTTACAACGAAGTCTATGTGATGGAGCAGCTTTTAACAAACATTAGCGAACTTAATTACCCTAAACAAAGATTAGAAATTCAGGTATTAGATGATTCTGACGATGAATCCGTTTCATTAACAGAAACATTGATCTCAAAAATAAAAGAAAAGGGAATTGACATCATTCATTTAAGGCGAGAAATCAGAACCGGTTTTAAAGCGGGCGCTTTAAAAGAAGGGCTAAAAAGTGCAAAAGGTACTTTTATTGCAATTTTTGATGCTGATTTTCTACCCGAAAAAGATTGGTTGTTGAATACAATATCTCATTTTCAAGATCAAAAAATTGGGGTAGTCCAAACCCGCTGGGGGCATCAAAACCGAAATTATTCCATACTGACTAGTGTTCAAGCCTTCGCACTAGACGCCCATTTTACTTTGGAACAAGTTGGTAGAAACAGTCAAAATCATTTTATAAACTTTAATGGTACTGCTGGTATTTGGAGGAAAGAATGCATCATCGATTCAGGTAATTGGCAGGCGGATACACTAACTGAAGATCTAGATTTGAGTTACCGAGCACAGCTTCGTGGATGGAAATTTAAATATTTGGAGGACATAATCACTCCTGCTGAACTGCCCGTTCTCATTAGTGCTGCTCGTTCACAGCAATATCGATGGAACAAAGGAGGTGCCGAAACTTTTCAGAAAATGATTAAAAAAGTTTTACATTCTAAAAAAACTCCGCTTAAAACAAAACTTTATGCTTTAATGCACCTTTTAAACAGCACCATGTTTTTAAATGTTTTTATTCTAGCCATCCTTAGCATACCAATGCTTTACATAAAGTACAGATGGAGTGATTTAGGCTTGTATTTTAATCTCTTTTCAATGTTTGTTATAAGTACATTCATTTTCTTTATGTGTTACTGGCAAATACACAAACGGATTTACAGTAGTAGTTTTTTAAGTTTCATAAAATACATTCAAAGTTTCGTTATTTTCTTAACACTCGCTTTGGGTTTTTCATTTCACAATTCGATTGCAGTACTTCAAGGTCATTTAGGTAAAAAAACCCCCTTTGTTAGAACTCCAAAATTCAATGAAAAATCTTTTAAAGAAACCTTACTAAAAAATAAATATAATAATCGTAAAATCTCAAAAAACACCTTAGTGGAAAGCCTTTTAGTGATTTATTTTTTATTTGGAATGTACAGTGCTTTCACGGTGGGTAAAGAAGGAGATTTTGGTTTATTCCCATTCCACCTGATGTTGTTTTGTGGCTTTGGCTATGTGTCATTACGATCACTTATTGAAGGAAAATGAGCCGTAATAAATTAATATCTTATGGCTGCATAATCCTCGGATTAATCTGTTATATATATCAAGGATATTTTATCGAAAGGTCATCTCATCTAGAGTTGATCTGTTCATTCTTCCTATTGTTCGTTTCCTATTTGTGGCTCCAAAAAACAAAGGAAATTAGATGGAAGGAGATTATATGGATCGGGATTGGTTTTCGCCTAATCTTACTTTTTTCTACCCCTTGGCTTTCTCAAGATTTTTATAGATTTTTTTGGGATGGTGAAATTCAACTCTTAGGTTTTAATCCCTATGAGTTTTCGCCTAATGAACTATTCTCTTCTGATAAAAAGTCTTTATTTTCAAAAACACTGTATGAGAGAATGGGAAACTTGAGTCAATCTAATTACTCAAATTATCCCCCAGTGAGTCAATGGCTTTTTACTGTTTTGACATTTGTAAGTAATGGGAAGTTATTTCCCATGATTATAGGACTCCGTTTCGTTCATATTGTTGTCGATATTGGATTGTTTTTTATTGGAACAAGACTGTTAAAAAAATTAAAACTTCCTAAGAAAAACATCGGATGGTATTTCTTAAATCCATTGGTCATCATTGAGCTGATCGGTAATTTACATGGTGAAGGTCTGATGTTACTTTTTCTTCTTTTTGCGATGTTTATGCTAACTGAGAATCGGCTGCTCATTGCTGGCATTTTCATGGCGATGGGTGTCGGTGCAAAATTAATTCCACTTTTCTTTTTATTAATTTTAATCTATCCTCAGAAATGGAAAGATCGTTTTTATTTTCTTGGAAGTTTTGGCTTATCCTCTTTGGTTATTTGGGGACCTTATTTATCTATATTAATGGGAGGTAATTATTGGTTAACTATAAGGCTTTGGTTTGATACTTTTGAATTTAATGGCAGTATTTACAATTTAATACGATCCATTGGCTATCAAATCAGAGGTTATAATATCATTAAAATAATTGGAAAGTTTACGCCTTTCATTGTAATTGGAATGGTATTTATTTTTTCTACTTTAAAGAAAAATGACACCCTTTCAAGACGTTTTAAAAGCATGTTGTTTCTTATCACCACCTATTTTTTTATAAGCACTACCGTCCACCCTTGGTATGTGATCACTCCTTTACTTTTTTGTGTTTTTACAAACTATCGATTTGCGTTGTTATGGTCAGCAACAGTCACCTTAAGCTATACCAGTTACGGAATTCATGAGTTTTATATGAATCCACTAATATTATTTCTAGAATACTTACCCGTTTATCTACTCTTAATTTTAGAGATAAGTAAAAAAGACAATAGCATCAAAGCATTTGTAAGAAATTAACTTCTTTGAGGGTAAGTTTCCTCCAATTACCTCTTGGTAAATCCTTTTTTGTTAAACCTGCAAAAAGCATCCTGTCCATTTGTAAAACTTCAAATTCTAATTTTTCTAACATCTTAGTTAATGTACCTGGAGTCAAATTATAAGCTTCTATTCCAATTTCACGCTTGGTTCCACCTTTTTTGTACTCAACATCTTTAACTTGATATACAAAACCCCTAAGGCCAATTCCGCTTTTAAGCATCTCTATTTTGGCAGCACTTATGCTTTTATCCAAAACAACCTGATAAACCATTGCGGTTTTCTTTTGAGCATTATTAAGCTTTTTTCTCAGAGCGTCGTCATTAGTGAAAAACAATAAACCTGTAATTGGTCTGCCCATGTCCCCAATCGGTGCAACATTTTCTGGGTGCGCATTACGAATTAAATCTTGAACAGACTTCTTAACAACTCCCCCTTGAGCAGTTGCAACAAAGCCTTTTGGTTTATTGAGTAAAAGATAAATTGGTTCGCTTGCTCTTACTCGTTGGCCATCATATTTAACCTCATCACCTGGGTTTACTTGGAAACCCATTTCTGTGACAATTTTCCCATTGACCGAAACCAGCCCCATGGCAATATGCTGATCGGCTTCTCTACGAGAACAAAGTCCTGCATTGGAAAGGTATTTATTCAGTCTTTTAACTATTTTACCTCCTCGGTTTAAATTGTCGCTATCTGACTTCTTCTTTGGATTATATCGCACGTTGAGAATTTATTACTTGTACATGAAATAAATGCCTATGACTCCTAAAAAAATTAAAACCTTAAGCAAATTATGAATCCAAAGATACATCTTTTGAGTCGATCCTTTCCAGAGTAACACAAGAACAAAAAGCATATATGGAATTGAGAAGTAGAAGTAATAAGTCATCAATCCCAGATGGCTTTGAATCAAAAGATAAATCGGAATAGAATTTAAAAAAATCAAGGCTGAAACTATTGTTTTTGTTTTAAGATTACCAAATACAATTGGTAGGGTTTGATAGCTCTGTACCCAGTCTCCCTTATAGTTTTGAAGATCTTTTACGATGTCACGAATTAAAATCAATAAAAATAAAAAGCTAGCATGATAGATTACAACGGATTCGAAATTTTTAAAATAAATAGTAACTGCAAAAAAAGGAATAATCGCCAAGAGTGTAGCAAAAAGATTACTAATCCAAAAAAGACGTTTTAAGCTACTGCTATAAATCCATATACCAAAAATGTAAACCGTAAAGAATAAAATTGCCTTAAAAGAAGCTGCACCAGCAGTAATTAATGTAGCTCCGTTTAGAAGAAAGTACAAGACTAGCTGACTTTTCTGAGACAACAAGTGTTCTAATAAGAATTTTTTTGGTCGATTGATTTTATCTTTTTCAGCATCATAAAAATTATTTATAATATAACCGGCAGCTGTTGAAAAGGCAGTTGCTAAGACCAAATAAAAAAGTTTAAGGTCGAAAAGAATTTCATAAAACGAACTGGAGGGGGCAAGGATATAACGGGAGGTCAGGTATTGCGCTAGGATCAATACAACAATATTGTATCCTCTTACCAAACTAAATAATCCGAATATTTTGATTGCTAATCGCTGATGTGATCTAGAGACTGGCATGGCAGAATTTAAAAGTGATAAACCACTTCCAAACGATGTCCTTCGAGCTCCTTGGATGCAGCTTCAAAGTCTTCTGTAAATCCTAGCATATAACCTCCGCCCCCAGACCCACAGAGCTTAAGAAAATAAGCATTGGAATCAATTCCCTTTTTCCAAAGCTCATGAAAATGATTTGGAATCATCGGCTTAAAATTATTAATAACTA
>Ga0308013_10001122_pt1 | contig 13382 bp, 12 predicted proteins | sample Neamet181_FD_203131 | JGI IMG/M metagenome (GOLD analysis project Ga0308013, IMG submission 203131) | Marine microbial communities from water near the shore, Antarctic Ocean - #181 | ecosystem: Environmental > Aquatic > Marine > Unclassified | place: Southern Ocean | collected 2014-07-25
ACATTGAGGAATATAATCGTGTCTTCGAAGGGTCATGTCATTACATACGGCACATGTGATAATCCAAATGAATGGTTCATCTATGATAATGAATTGGTTGGGAAGGGGGTCCCCCCACGGAAAGTAGCGTCTTTAACCTTCGAATCTGTGGTTGATCAGATTTTTCATTTCCCACACACGTTCTTCAGCTTGAAGATGGGTACTGTCACAATGAATCCGTTCTTCCTTGACGGCCCACAGTCAGGAGCAACATTCATGTATGATATTCGATCGATTAAAAATTAAACATCAAGGAAGCAAAAGATCTATCAAGACAAGATTCAACTTTCTTTTCGACCCACATTCCATTATGAATTATTTTACGCATTATTTTGTATATTGGTATATATACTACACTATGGCATCATACAGACTTACGGAAAATGGATTAAATGTCATAGATATTAAAGTGGATATAGAAATAAGCCAAGATGTGAAAATTGTAACAATTGATGCATCTTTCGGTAAGGATTATTCCAAACTGTTCGGATCATCTACTGTCGATGAATGGGACGAGGATGATCCAATTCTTCACATTACACTGGTCAGCGGAGATGATGAAACCCAAGATCTACTCCCCACCGATCTCCGTGAACATTTTGGAGAGGGTGAAGATCCCGAATTTGTAAAGAACTATAAGTTTTTTGATCTGGGCCTTAAAAAAGATACTCCTAGGGTATACCAATACAGACTTTCCAAGTTTTATGTTTTCGTGAAGAAAGCACTTACAACAAAAGAAGAGCATTCTTTTTTCAGAGGTGCTGGTCATGCCGTATTGTGTTGGGTATTGAACAGGATTGATCCTGATGGAAAATCTATATTCTCGTTGGAAGCTGATGGTTCGAGTGAAACTGGCTCGAAAAGAGAAGATTCTCAGATTTCATTGGTGAATTATTACAAGAAACTTGGGTTTACAACATGTGCCGACGTGGAGGGTGCACCCAAAGAAGCATTCAGAGACCAAGTGTGTATGTATTCGACATTTTGGAATTTACAAAAGAATTGTAATAATAGGTTCACTGGGACTATAATAGACCCTCTTCGTGAAATTTAATTTATATTTATCAAACGTCGCATAATCTTGAACACATCCCTACAAGTTGGATACTACTTATTAGACCATTCGTAACTCTTGAATGGGTGAATGCTATTTCTTTCAGAAATTTCATCCTGGTGGATTCTTCTACGTCCAATCTATTCTTACATACCTTGAAAAACGTATTCGTTATATCCTGTGAAGAATGACCCTCCTTATTCATGGATTTTACTGCCAACATTGAAACTACGAACTTCTTTTTAACACAATTTTCTAATATTCCCAAAACAACTTCTGGCTTGGGGATATCACACAATCTAAATACATTATCATGTGTCACCACCCCCATCCCTGTGTACGTTGATTGAATATTCCCTATCGCGTTCCGCATGTCTCCATCCGATGTGAATACTATCGCATCTATCCCATCCTTTGTATAATTAACACATTCCTTCTTACATATATGCAGAATCCTTTCTCTTATACTGTCTCCATCCAGATTGGAAAATCTTACTATAGCACACCTAGACTGGATAGGCTCTATTATTTTTGCAGAAGTGTTGCAGCTAAATATAAATCGCGTAGTCCCCGAATAAAATTCCATTATTCTTCTGAGAACTTGTTGTGCCTCATTAGGAATAGATTCGGCCTCTTCTATTATGATGATCTTATGTATCCCAGGTGGGAGAGTAAGTTTCTTCTTAGCAAATGTTTTTACTGTATTCCTTACAAATTCAACTCCCCTATAATCAGATGCAGATATCTCGAGGACAGCATCCCTATAACAATCTCCCAATAGACTACGTGCGAGTACGTCAACACTAATTGTTTTTCCAGTCCCAGAAGACCCACATATAATTAGATTGGGTAGATTACCTCCTTTTGCTATTATTTCGAATCTTGAAATAATATGCTTATTACCAACTATCTCACTAAAAATCTTGGGCCTATACTTCTCCACCCATGGGATGTTCATTGTTGATGTGAAAGATTAATATAAAATTAACCAGACCATTTTTATTTTTTACGAATTGTGCTCATCGGACTGTGGTGATGTAGTACGCTTTCGATTCTTGATTTAAACATTCATTCTCATTGTCCCCATTTTTACATGTGTTTTATGTGTTATAATATATAAAATAATATATAACAATGACATTAAAGCAATGGAGCATCTTGCAGCTAGATCTGGGAGTATAGAATCATTGAAATCACTTCTAGAAAATGGTGCAAACATTGAAGCAACGGATATATTAGGTCAAACTCCTCTACATGCTGCAAGTAACAGTGGGAAAATAGAATCATTGAAATTTCTTCTAGAAAAAGGTGCAAACATTGAAGCAATGGGTATATTAAGTCAAACTCCTCTACATATTGCAAGTAAGAGTGGGAAAATAGAATCATTGAAATTTCTTCTAGAAAATGGTGCAAACACTGAAGCAATGGATTTATCCGGTAAAACTCCTCTACATTATGAAAATATATATTATGGGTACATAGAATCATTGAAATTACTTTTAGAAAAGGGTGCAAACATTGAAGCAATGGATAAATCCGGTAAAACTCCTCTACATTATGCAAGTGTATATGGGAAAATAGAACCATTGAAATTACTTTTAGAAAAGGGTGCAAACATTGAAGCAATGGATCAAGACGGTCAAACTCCTCTAGATATGTCCAGATCTTTCGAAACCACACAAATATTCAAAAATCACAACCCCAAGTCTGTAGAGTGTACATCACAGGAGAACGAGAATAAACTTCTGGTATGTACACAATTATTGAATGATTCAAGTATGGCTCTTTCTAAGTGTGAACAGCAGTTAAATGATAAAAACAATGCCATAGATATACTTTCTTCCAGTGTAGATCTTCTTAAATCTGATATACTTGGTAAGGCGTCAACTATTTCAACACTCGAGGAATCTGTGAACTCTTTAAAAATGGATCTACAGTCATGTTTACGGGAATGTGAAACACCATACGCTAAAAAAGCGAAGAGAGACAGGTAGTCTGGTCCATATGATGGTATACGATGGAACTATCCACAAGTGTTGATGTCAACAGCCCCTAATTCGCATGCCGCATAAAAATTGTTACACATTTTTAAGAACGAATTGCCGAAGCAAAGCCAGGTGTTTTTATAGTGCGGACACTTCCAAGACATGTTTTAATATATTTATTATTCATTTAAGATTTTTTATTATTTTCAATAAAGATGACTAATAACCAGATGCTTTTACCAATTCTACATATAGAGCGTTCCTCTTGGACTCTGGGAGCCTGCTCCGTGAAATCCTACACAACCTACCCATCCTCTGAGCCGTGTTACCACCTCCGACGGAAATTACAGCGTCCAAACCATCAATGTCCAGACCAGTCATACTGTCCGTCTTGGCTTTTCCCACGCTACGCCTCTCCCCGTCCCCTTCATCCCTCACCAAAAGAATCTTCTTCCTACCGTCATCGGCTTTGAAGTTTTGAAGGTTACGTTCCAACTTCCTAAGGGTCGCTGGATCTTTGACCGTACCCGATGTACGGTGAGGAATCATGGTGAAACCCATATCTTCAAAGTCTTCCCCTCTGACGTTGGTACCGGGACATATCAACATAGCCTTAAAGGTACCACCCCCTGACCTCTCATGTGCGTTACTTACAGAAGACAACGTTTTCACGAGAGCCTGTGCAACACCTCCCGGGACGGGGTCAATAGGACATTCTTTACACATCTCTTCAAAAAAAAGATCTCCCATCGCAGAACCACAAACAGGCAAAGACGGTTTACACTTCTTGGTGGAATCGGTCCCAGTGACAGTGTCACTATCGATGGTAAGATCTCTCTTTGTTGAAAAGTTTACAGCTCCACCCACAGGCCCCCTGCAGATAGGGCACCTGTGACCAATTTTTGAAATACACGTTCCGCACGTGAAGTGCATACAAGGTTGTATCACACTTGCATCTCTCATTGTGTCCAGACACACCGGACAATCTTCCGTGAGGATTTCCTCCATCTGTGTGGAAACCCTGTTCAGCTGATATAACCGATCCGTTGTGTCGCGGTCGGAGATGTCGGGGAGGATACTACTTATTGTAGACCTGAGCTTTTTCTGGATGTCACCGAATGTCTTGCAGTTGGAGATGTTGATCTTGTACTTATCCTCAAATATTTTGCACCCTTGCACGTCCCCAATGTCGGCTCCAGAACCATTCCCAAGTCTCTCCAGAAGTGTAGGAACGTACCCAACAGATGCGGTGTAGACAGTGGACGTGTCCAGAGGGGCAATACTCTCCGTGACAATCCTCTCACGCTCTTCGGAACCGAACACGGATGCTATGGACAATATGGCGACCGTGTGCATACCCTCAATAGTGAAGACACAGTTCGCATCAGTAAAGTGAGGGAAGTTTCCACGGCCAAATCCTTTCATCCCCCACGTGGGGAAGATTGAACGCATCACGCTCCCATTTCTGGAAGAACCACCGCTGATAGCCCACTTGCTGAGATCGGCAGAACACATGATCATCCTTCCATATACCACCCCTCTTGGCATAGACTGGTAAGTAGCATTTGTCTTGGAATCAGACTCCCCACACTCATCAAAACAGAGAGAAGAGTAATAGCTGCCTTCTTCCAATGCCTTCCTGGTACCGAACCTGGAAATGTCGCAGATAACCACAGCGATCTCCTTTTCCCCAAGACTGATGTCAGAAGCTCTGATATTCTTGAAAACATGAACCTTCCAGGAATTATCCATATTCTCAGAGAGCTTGGAAGCAATTTCCGCGTGCCTCACCCAATGAGAGAACAGATGGCGAGGGCAGAATACCATGCACACACGATTGGAACCATTCTTGTTGAAACGACTGGTAACCTCCGTGCATCCGGATACACTCTCGGACTTCAGAGGGGGGAGTTTCATGTCATCGTTCCTGTGGATGGCGAACATGATAGACCCCATAAGCACCGTAATAGTCTTTCCCGTACCGGTGGCCATGTCAAGTATGGATAGACGTTGGATGTCGGACTCCGGGCTCCCGTATTCTCTAGAAACTTCTTGGATGACACGGGTTGAAGAGTGGCTGTTTACGTCCGGAACGACCTTACTAATCTTCACGCTGCATGAAGGAGGCCATACAATGTTCAGAACAGCTTCCCGTTGAATAGACGTCAGCTTGAACCCATCCTGGACAGATGACACAAGAAGATTGTTCCTTAGCTCTTCTCTCTTCTCGGGATATTTTTCATACCTCGTCTCATTGATGTCAAATGCCGTTCTATTGAATATAGAGTGGACTCCTGTGTCTTTGCATGTTCTCCTCAGTGCATCGCTCATCCTCATATTTCTCACAGGGTCATTGTTTCCAACAGACATTGAGAATCTCGACATTGTGCACAGATGGTGGAAAAGAAAGTTGTGACTGATGGGGGGTGGGCGTCCGGGGGTGATGGTAAAAAGGCATATATAAAAGGGATCCGGGGTAATATTAAATATTAAAATATTAAACATGCCTCCATATATAATACATAATACCAATTAAATAACCCGAGAATCTATTCTAGACATATTAGTAATTCTAACTCAGAAGCTATAAGTGTATTAAATTCTTCATATATAATACCTGAAAGAATTTTCACTTCTTTCGAACTTATATTCTTCATCCAAGGACTCGAAGAAAACAAAATATCCTGGTACACTGTTACTACACCGGGAGGAGGCCTGAAGCCCACACCTGTCTCATTGAAAAATATTATACCTTCTGGTGCTCCAGGTATATCTACAAGAAAATCTACACCAGGGATTTCGTGACATATTCTACCTAATACATCCTTCATATATCGATTTATGTTTAGAATATCTTCTTCAGATAAATCACATGTCCGTATTCGTATGATATAATCATCATCCATAACAATTATGTATAGTGATGGCTCAACCGACACCTTATTAATATTTATTAATATTAAATATTAAATATACCGAACCCCTTTAAATATAAAAAAGGCGTTTCTATTTTTGATCGGATGGCTCGAGTCACAGGTGTGCTTGGGTGAATAATAAAATAATTAAAAATATTTATTGGGATCTTCAAAAAATAAAACACAATGGTCTTCGCCATATCGAAGTGTGTTCTTATTTATTAATATTAATTTATTAATTGTCAAATATTAATATTATTCATATTAATTTACTGTCACACACCAATCACAATTATAAATTTCCACTCATTTCATAATGTGTTCTACTGATAACGGTGTTGAAGTTGCGTGGAGGAAGCATGTTGCTGCGTTTGAAACACGCGATATCTCAAAAATGATGGAGATTTTTGACGAAGACTGTGTGTTCACGGTGTATAATCAGTCGACTGGTGAAAAGGAAGTATTTGAGGGAGCCCCTGAGATCAGGGAGGATATGTGTAGACGCATACTCATCTCGGATGACAGTGATATCGAATTCCCACTTTCTGAAATATCAGAAAAGAATAAAATAGTATTTGTAGTCTGGAGGAATGTGGCATCGGGGATACTGGATGCTACGAGTACAATGATATTTAACGATAAGTTCAAGGTTGCTATGCAATATCTTGTTATAAGGATGGCAGAATCTAAGGAATCTCCGGATAACATGTGTTAAATTAATTAATTAATTATCGTTTCAGGACAATGGGCATACGAACCTTTGTTGGATCCGACTTATCAAAAACTATATTGAGGTCCATTTCATTCTTCTCCATGGCTGCCAACACGTCAAACTTCTTATATTCCAAAAGTTTCTCGTGGTCACTGGGAGTTGCTCCTGCTTCTAATGCGTCCACGATTCTCTTATGATGAAATTGCTTCACCTTAAATACTTCTTCAATTGCTCCCCTGATCTCCTTATCTCTAGGGGATTCAGTCTTATTGATAATAAATTTGACCCCGATGGCCACAATAAGAATTGTTGAAACTGCGAATACAATCTTGGACATTATAAACTTCTTTTTATTTAATTGTTTTGCTATATTATTATTATCATATATATGACGTAAAAACTTTCAAGTTGAGAATGCCCTGAAACATCAACGTTTAAGATCATCGGATCTTTTAACGAGTCAGGTTTTAAATGGGTTGTTTGTTTTATTTAACTTCATTAATTTTAATCTCCGCCAGAACAATTCTTCTTCTTATACGTCGCAGACGACGCACAGAATTCATCACACGGAGATCAAACTCCTCTCGTACAGTTCCCGTAATAACAGGGGTCGAATTATTCTCTTCATCTACACGAATGCGCTTATTTCCTATGATAGAATCCATGTTCATGTTTTATTGTGAATGGGTGGGGATACATCCAGATTGATTTTTAATATTTCACAAAGATTAATTAATTAATTAATTATTAATTATTAATTATTAATCTTATTGGTTTAATTTCAATGCCTCATCATTCACAATCATAGGGAAATATGAAAACACCAATCATATTTTTTGCATCCATTCTTTTCAAGATTGGTCAATGTTCGGACATCCAGTATGAACATGAACTAGGATTTCGTTCCATCGGACAATATCTCAAAATATTCTGGTCTGATGGAGAGGGTTACGAATTGACCTATAATAAGATCCGGTTTGAATTCGATTATACCGGAAAGCTTACACAGGCTCTCTTCGGGACAAACAAGTACGAACTAGGGGACACTTCGGAATCATGCAACGTTCCGGAAGGGATTGACTACACGTACGGTGTCGTCGAAACACGTGGATCCGACAAGAACCCATACACTTGCTCTCAGTGTCAAGTCGTTGTGGAAGAAGCATGTGGAGAAGGAATCAAACAAATCTGCAACTATTCTACTGGTGTGGTGGATAATCCTCCTTTTAACAAGTGGTCTGTGAATTCCTTCTCTAGGATGTGCCAACAATTTTACGCGGCGTGTGACATTGGAAGGGTGGAATCTGAATGTAAAATCAGGTGTTCGGCTTCAGACCCTCCTACGCTGAAAGCGGAGATATGTATTGCTCCGACACCTTCACCGATTGACGATACTACGTGTGCCGAAACGGAGGTTTGGAGGTGGCAAGGTTCTTCAGATTCTTATGATTACCTCCAATCGTCAGTATTGACGAATAGTGGTGACATCATTTTTTCAGGTTATACAGCTGGTTCTTTCTCTGGTAATCAAATAGGAATTAATGACTTTTTCGCATTCTCTATGAATCCAGGCGATAGGTCGGAAAATTGGCGCTGGCAGGATGGTACAATCGAATCCGACAGTATTTTTACATCTACTTTAACTGATATCGGATACGTTGTTCTTGCGGGACGTACTGTAGGTAACTTTAGTGGTAACAATAATGGAAATTATGATTTTGCCGCAGTTGCTCTGGACACCACTGACGGTTCAGAGGTTTGGCGCTGGCAAGATGGTACACCGGATGGTGATATCATTCTAACAGCTGTTTCGATTGATAGCAATAAAATTGTTCTTTCTGGATCCACAGATGGTAATTTTCATGGACCTGGGCAGACAGGATACCAGGGATACAGTGACTTTGTTGCGATAGCTCTGGATCCCACTGATGGTTCAGAAATCTGGCGCTGGCAGGATGGTACTCCTAGAGATGAGTCGATTACAGCATCTACCCTGGTGGATAGTGGAACTATTATTCTTTCAGGATCTACAAATGGAGATTTTAATGGGATCGGTCGTGGGAATTCGGACTTTGTCGCAGTCGCTTTGGATCCAGCGGATGGTTCAGAGATTTGGCGTTGGCAGGATGGTACAACAACTTTGGATCGTATCCAAACAGCTACACTGGTTGATGCCAATACCATTGTTCTTGCAGGACATACTTTGGGTGAATTTAGTGGGAGCAATCAGGGATCAATTGACTTTGTAGCAGTCGCCCTGGATATAACTGATGGGTCAGAGATTTGGCGCTGGCAGGGAGGTACACCCAATAACGACTTCATTTACACGTCCGTATTGGTGAATGATGGTACCATACTTTTTGCAGGGGATACTAAAGGTGCTTTGAATGGGCAAAATCATGGACGTGACGACTTTGCGTCGGTTGCTCTAGACCTAGAGGATAGGTCGGAAATCTGGAGCTGGCAGGATGGTACATTTATGCTAGACAGTATTAAAACATCTGTATTGGTAGGAGATAATGTTGTTCTTGCAGGAATTACAGAATCTACTTTCAGTGGGACCAGCACGTCTGCTGGGGATTTTGCGGTGGTAGAATTATGTGTCTCATAATACATTAAATTAAATATTTATTTGCCTTTACCTTTTCGTCGACGTTTCTGTGAAACATTGACATCAACTACACCAAGATCATCCTGTGGACCATTAAAAAGACATTTTGTCATTATAATATTTCCATCATCAAATAATTCATCTACATCGATACCCTCGAGCATGACATTCCACATTTCAATATGGTCAGTAAATTCACCAGCCATCGACACATAATCATTAATGTCAATGCCTAAATTCACCAATAATGTTTTGAGAGGGGAATCATTCTCTCCATCCCCTCCAGCATATTTATCATTCTGCAACTCTATAAGTTTTTTTGCACTATCATATATCATCAGAATTTCATTGTCAATACCATGTGGCTCATCACATATACGGGATTTTGGGATAGGAAGGTATCCCATTTTTCTGTAAAATCCTATAGCATTAGGGACAGATGATAATGAAACAGCCCCTATTTTCATAGACCTGGCTAAATTTTCACATGCATTGAGTATTAAACGTCCCACACGAGAATGCTCTCGAGCACAAATGATATCTATTTCCATGTATTTTGTCACACCAAGCTGTTCTCTCAAGATAGCCATGCCAATCACAAGACTATTTACATTCAGTGTAATCACATGACTCGATTCCTCTAATGCATCCGTGACATATCCAGAACCGATAGATCCCTGACACACTGGCTGATATTGTGCAAGAATCTCATTTTCAAAGATACGTCTCTCTAATACATTCATGAAGGAAAAATCATGAACCTTCATTTCGAACATACCGAGCATTTTCTCAACGTCATCAACTAATTTAGGTGTAGTTGTCATCATTATATAATTTAGAATAACAATTAAATTCCAATTTATTTGTTAAAAGTCAATTTAATTTTTAATATTTACTACTGATGGAGATGATTTCCCTTATATTCCTTAGGCAGAGGGTTTAAATTAATAATAATTAATAATAAAAAAATATGATTCTAATAAATCACAATGGTCTTCGCCATATCGAAGTGTGAAATATTAATTATTAATATGATTTTTAAATAGATGCACCATATATCACAATATTTCTGAATAATGAAATCATTTTTTTTTATATTTTTTATTGGGTACACAAATGCTTTCATTTTCTTGTTTCCTCGGGTGTCATTGTTAAATGACCGTAATCTTATAAAGAAGGTTAAGGACACTGGAGAAGTTGAAAAAGTTTTATCATTTGAAGAAGAATCAGATGAAATCAAGTATTGTAAAGTGGGAATATCTCGTGGAGGATCATGTAAAGTCAAGATTGGAATTATAGCAGATGATGATGATGATGAATACTGTATGATAGGTGACGACGAAGACGAAGACGGACAACCATGTTCACAACGAAAATAATTATTTTTCGTTATTAAGTTCAATATAAATATATACATCAGGTTTAGAAGATGGAGACTGTTGACAGTTTTGACAGTTATATGATGAGTCTTTTAGAAAATGATTTCTATATGGAATATATGGCTTCAAATAATTTATTAGAGGAAGATGTGTGTTACAACAGGATACTGGATGGACGTGGTCTATATGATTATGACACCGACGAGATGAAAACAATTTCTTTTATTATCACAAAAAATCACCAGTGTGAATTATCGGAACGATTATTTGAATTCTATGAATTTGTATACCCTGATGGTATATCAACTTATTCGATTATCAATAGATCAAAGTCTTCTCCGTTAAAAATAGCAAAACAGGTGAATAATTTGAAAAAATTCTCAATTATAAAAAAACCAAATTGTGAATCTCATTTACCAGATCGTATAACATCTAATATGTGTAAGATGTCAATTCTCCATGAAAGTAATTGGGCAAGCAATATAGATAAATTTATTTATCTTAATGAAATACATGACAAGGATGAACTTCTTTTTCTTGAAATATTAAGATCCAAGATTATTTCATACGACTGGGATGAGGAATTCTATACCAAGAGTCAAATTAGTTCTTTGAAAATACAGACGTTTTATAGGGGGAGATTAGCCAAGAAAGAAGTTGATTTATTAAGACTCAGACCTGATAATATGTTTGGGGAATATAAAGAATCTAGAATAAAAAGATTCAAAATAGATACGACAAAATTTGATTTGTAATATATAATATTTGTCTTATTATTATAGTTTTTTTCATCTGGTATATACACTATAAATTAAAATAATACATATCTATATATATCATGATGGCAACAGTTACACCAAACGTCGAATTGGCCTTAGGCCCAGGGTATAAAATTATACGATTCAATGATGAATTCAATCAACAAATTTTACCCTCGAAGATGTCAAAAGGAAAATGTTTCCTGGAACTATTTGACGAAACAGATATACCACTCGTCAAAGATACATTCCAAAAGAGGGGAATTACACTGACTGCTAAAACACTCACATTTACCGAGACAAAAGGATCATTCCCAATACGGGTCAACTATGATTGGACTGTTGCCGGTCACAGTAAAGACGGAGCATTGACTATATTTGGGAAAAGATCATCCCCTTTTGAACCATCTGAGGATTATGAAGAACTTGTAGATTTTTTCAACAAAGCACCAATCGCACTACACTGGTTAGACTCGGAAGGTAGGGTCTTATGGGCAAATGATAGAGAATTGGAAGTATTGGGATATACTAGGGAAGAGTATATAGGGGAGAATATAATGAAATTCTGCCCAGATTCAGAGGATGTAGTCCTAGAAATTTTCAAACAATTAGGATCTGGTAATACTATTCGGGATGTACCGGTGCGTTTCAGATCAAAAGGTGGATCTATACGTGATCTACTTATAGATTCAAACGTTAATTTCAAACATGATGGGTCTTTTAACCATACAAGATGTTTTATCCGAGACGATACCAGGAGAAAAATAACAGAGGCTCACGATATTGTGGAAAAAGAGATGACTTTAAAACTGAACACTGAAAAGAGCAATTTCGTGTCGAAATTAATTCATGAGATAAAAACACCCCTTCATATTATATCGATGGTCACGGGTTCGAAATCTCCCGATATTGATACACTATATTCACAGACAAACAAGATTACACGTCTTATAGAAAATGTGTTACATGCAATGAGATTCGAGGATGGGAAGATTATACGAGTCAATAAGAAACAAACCAATATACACCAGGATTTGGATAAACATGTCGCATTTTTACGCAAAATACACCAAACGTCGAATATAATATTGAGAAACGAATTCCCAAATATATATATTATTGGAGATTCGGGTAATATCATGCATGTGATATCAGAGCTGGTAGAAAATGCTTCAACGAGAAGTAAGGATATAAATATACACGTGTTTCAGGATGAAGACACTGAAAGGATTGTTTTCAAAGTATGTGACTCTGGTTATAGTATAAATCAAGAGGATGTCCACAGAGTGTTCCAGAACTACTGGACAAGTGACTTTAAAAAAGAAGAATATTCATTTGACAATCCTGGTCTTGGAATTGGACTCAATATAGCATTCAATATTGTACAGTGTATGGGGTCAGAATTAAAAGTAGAATCTTCAGAATCAATGACATCATTTGAGTTCAAATTGGACACAGATGAGGTTTCAATGAGTGATAGTGATTCGTCGTGGGGGAGTATAGACCACTCTCATCTTGCAGATGTACACATACTAGAAGACAATGAGTCTGAAAGAAGTTCCAGGAGATCTTCTATTGAAATTTCTTCCATTAGAAACATTCTACTCGTAGAAGATAATACTATATGTCAAAAAATATGTAAAAGACTGTTAACCAATAATGGGAATAGGTGTGATATAGCATCCAATGGTAAGATAGCGGTTGACATGGTACATGAAAATCCTGGAATATATGATATTATATTCATGGACATTAGAATGCCAGTACTGGATGGTATACAGGCATCTATACAGATACTGGAGATAAATAGTAACATACCTATTATAGCACTCTCAGCAGAAGAATCTCCTGAAACACGTGCCAGGGCACTGGATAGCGGGATTTCAAAATTCGTGAATAAACCGGCAACCGAAAAATCTCTCTTAGCAT